>Ga0209785_1000131_pt1 | contig 29528 bp, 54 predicted proteins | sample WorMetG1BERMUDA2_FD_187403 | JGI IMG/M metagenome (GOLD analysis project Ga0209785, IMG submission 187403) | Marine gutless worms symbiont microbial communities from Max Planck institute for Marine Microbiology, Germany - Inanidrilus... ...
TTATAGAGCTAACTTGGGAAAATCTTGATGATTGGAAAATAGCGCTGAACCCTGATAACCTACAACTCCTTTGTAAGTCTTGCCATAACAAGAAAACAGGCGAGTATAAACGAGGGAAAGGCGTTAGTTTATGGTAGAAAGGGGAAAAATTGAACTTATTCGGAAAAGTGGTATCATTTTCACGTGGAAAACTAAACAATGATACTCAAAGAGTCACAGCGTGGCAAAACGAAGCGGTAGAATATACAAGTGCCTTTGTGACTAACATTCATAATAAAATCGCTAATGAAATAACAAAAGTAGAATTTAATCATGTTAAATATAAAAAGTCTGATGTTGGTTCTGATACTTTGATTAGTAAGGCAGGTTCTGATTTAGATGAGGTCCTCAATTGGAGCCCTAAGGGCGAACACAATAGCATGGAGTTTTGGCAGAAAGTAATTAAAAAGTTGCTATGCACACGCTATGTTGACCTGTACCCTATATTTGACAGTGAAACGGGCGATCTAGCAGACTTACTGCTTGCTAATGATGAAAAAGAATATAAACCTGAAGAATTAGTAAGGCTTATCAGTCCTTTTTATATCAATGAGGATACAAGTATTTTAGACAATGCTCTAGCTAGTATTCAAACTAAGCTGGAACAAGGTAAATTGCGTGGCTTGTTGAAAATTAATGCCTTTCTTGACATTGATAATACACAGGAGTATCGAGAAAAAGCCTTAACAACAATAAAGAATATGCAAGAGGGTTCGAGTTACAACGGTTTGACGCCAGTTGATAACAAGACGGAAATTGTAGAACTTAAAAAAGATTATTCTGTTTTAAATAAAGATGAAATTGACCTTATTAAATCGGAACTTTTGACAGGTTACTTTATGAATGAAAATATTTTGCTTGGTACTGCTACGCAAGAACAACAAATTTATTTTTACAACTCTACTATCATTCCTTTACTGATTCAACTTGAAAAGGAACTGACTTATAAACTGATTTCAACAAGCCGCAGACGAATAAATAAGGATAATTTATATTATGAACGCATAATCGTAGATAACCAGCTATTCAAGTTTGCAACTTTGAAAGAATTAATTGACTTGTATCATGAAAATATTAACGCTCCTATTTTTACACAGAATCAACTTCTTGTTAAAATGGGCGAGCAACCAATCGAGGGTGGAGATATTTACCTAACTAACCTTAATGCAGTTGCTGTTAAAAATCTAAGTGACCTACAAGGCAGTAGAAAGGACGTAACAAGCACAGATGAAACTAATAACCAATAGTGCTGAAATTAAAGTGACTGAAAACGAGGACGGTTCTAAGTCGTTCCAAGGTATTGGGTCAGAAGTTGGTGTAGAGAACCTTAATGGTATTATCTTGACTCCTAACTGTATTGAGTTTGCTAGAGAACGATATCCATTGCTATATGAACATGGTACTGGATCTAGCGAAGTCATCGGGGACGCAAAAGTTTACTATGATTTGGCTTCTAATAAATACCTGACTGACTTTACGCTTTATGACAATGCACCAAACATTAACAAGGCTGTTGAAAACGGAGCGTTTGATTCACTATCAATTGCCTATTACATCACAGATTATACTTTTGATGATAATGACGCTCTAGTTGTAAACAAAGCACAATTTAAAGAGATTTCTCTTGTTTCAGTACCAGCAGACCCTAACGCAAAATTTATTCAAAATGCCTTAGGCGAAGAACTCACAGAAGAACGCAACAAAATTATTGAAAGCCGTAACGCTTTGAAAGAAATTGAGGATATTAAAAAGAAATATGAATAAACCTGATTTAATCGAAAAACAGAACCGCTTGGCAGAACTTAAAGAAAATAACGTATCTTTAAAATCTAAAATTAGTGGCTTTGAAGTAAAAAATGCAATTGAAGACTTGCCTAAAGTACAAGAATTGGAAAAAACACTTTCAGAAAATTCAATTGAAATTATCAAAATTGAGAACGAACTTAACGCACAGGAAGAAAAACCAAAAGGAAAAGCTAAAATGACAAACTTTATTGAATCACAAAACGCTGTAACAGAATTTTTTGATGTATTGAAAAAGAACTCTGGAAAGTCAGAAATTAAAAACGCTTGGAACGCAAAACTTGCTGAAAATGGTGTAACTATCACAGATACAACTTTCCAACTTCCACGTAAATTGGTTGAATCAATCAACACAGCTTTGCTAAATACTAACCCAGTATTCAAAGTCTTCCATGTTACAAATGTCGGTGCTTTGCTCGTATCACGCTCTTTTGATTCATCAAATGAAGCACAAGTCCACAAAGACGGACAAACAAAAACAGAGCAGGCAGCCACACTCACTATTGATACTCTTGAACCTGTAATGGTTTACAAATTGCAATCACTTGCTGAACGCGTTAAACGACTTCAAATGTCATATTCTGAACTTTACAACTTGATTGTAGCAGAACTTACACAAGCTATTGTAAACAAAATTGTTGACCTTGCACTTGTTGAGGGAGACGGAACAAACGGCTTTAAATCAATTGACAAAGAAGCAGACGCTAAAAAAATCAAAAAAATTACTACAAAAGCCAAATCAGCTGGCAAAACTCCATTTGCTGACGCTATTGAAGAAGCGGTTGACTTTGTTCGCCCTACTGCTGGACGTCGTTATTTGATTGTTAAAACAGAAGACCGTAAAGCCTTGTTAGATGAGTTACGTCAAGCAACTGCAAATGCTAACGTTCGTATTAAAAATGATGACGCTGAAATTGCTTCTGAAGTTGGAGTAGATGAAATTATTGTCTATACAGGTTCAAAAGCACTCAAACCTACTGTATTGGTAGACCAAAAATATCACATTGACATGCAAGACCTTACTAAAGTTGATGCCTTTGAATGGAAAACTAATAGCAACATGATTTTGGTTGAAACACTAACAAGCGGACATGTTGAAACTTATAATGCTGGTGCAGTAATTACAGTATCATAAGAATAAAACGGAGGAAGTAAATGATAGATTATATTAAAGTCTATTGTGGTATTCCGATTTTAGTAACAGCTTATGATAGTAAACTTATCTTATTCCGTTCAATAGCTATTAAATTGCTAGAAAAAAATGGTATTAAAGCTGACGAAACAAGTGTATTAGTGAAAGAATTTATCTCTTGTTATTGTCGGCTTAATATTGTTGATGAACCAGCAGAACAATGGCGAAATGCTGAAATGAAACGTTTGGCTTCTTTACAAGAGTTAATGTATTATGGAGGTATTTAATGATATTCTCACAAGTTACATTGCAAGTTGAAACGACTGTTAAGAAGAAGAACGGTGCAGAAGCTAATGTTATAAAGCCTATCGTTTTACCAGCAGTTAAACAGAGAATTAGTCAGTTAAGGCTTGACGAGTTTTCTATGATTGGACTAGGTAAAAATGTAAGATACGAGCTTAACGGAATCGGAGAAATGGAAGACTTGATTTTCAACTATTTCTTGGACGAAAAAGGCGATACTTTCAAGCGGACAACATGGGAAAGAAACCCTAAGAATAACAAGATGATTTTAGAGGGGGTAGTAAGCAATGGAATTTGATTCTTATATAGATTGGTACAACAATTTACTTACAATGCCTCTAAATGACGTTATTTTAGGCGTCAAGGACACGATAGAAGACAAGACGGTATATTTGTCACTTAGTGACTCAAAGGTACTTAAAATGGATAATACGAGCTTTGTCATGGGTTACTATTATCAAGTTGTTTTATCTGTTAAAGATGTTGACGATGAACTTGTAGGACTAGTCGGAGATGTTTTGCGAAACGGTTGGAATATGACGAACTGGTCAGAGAATAGCCATTTGTACAATTATACTGGTACTGTTTATTTGCCTTGTGGTGCAGGCGGTCAAGCATGGCAATGAATTTACTTAATACATCAAGCATAGCTAAAGAAATGCAAACTAAAGTAACAGAACGCATGGGCGATTGGTTTGAAGCAGAGTTTAAGGCTAAGGCAAATGCTGCAAGCCGAAGAACTAGATTAATCAGAAGTCACGGTCATACCTATACTTATGCCAGATATCAAAATACTGGGGAATTGTCAAGAAACTTAAAGCAAGTTAAAAAAGGCGATAAAGTAGTAGTTGATGCAGGGACTAGAGCTAATTATACTAGTGGTTATCATGGTATGTATTTCTTGGTTGAAAAAAAAGGTATGGAAGACGTTAAAACAACATTGAAAAAAGGCGCTAATTATGCTAATTCAATGAAATTATAAAAGTAGAAAGTAGCTTAATTGCATTTGATTGAAATTAACAATAATGGTATTTTTTAATGAGTTTAGATAATTTTAGAAATAGAACGATTATATGGGATACAGTTAATAAAGATTTCCCCCAACCAATACAAGCGATGCAAGGCGATGTCAATGCTAGAACAGTATTAATTAAAATAGTTGATAACGGAACTGAAATTGACTTAACTGGTCATTCGTTAAAACTTACATATCAATATACTAATAGCAGTAATTCAGGTTTTGTTATGATTCCTCCTAAGGACTTAGCTAAGGGAGAATTTATTTTGGTAATTCCTACCGAAATGACAACGACTGGAGTTATTGAAGCGAACTTAATACTTCTCAACGAAAGTTTAGAGCAAGTTATCGTCAGTAAGAATTTAACATTTATATCAGATAATTCTACAGTTACAGATTTAGCTCAAGAAGTAAATAATAAGATTGATGCTTTTACTAAATTATTATTGGAAAATATGCCACAGGTTATGCGTAGTGAGTTGAATGACTTACATGCTCAAACTGAATCAAACAAGAGCAATATTGAACTTAAAGCAAATTTAGCTGATATGACGAGCTTACAAAGTGCAATGACAGAGCTTAAAAATGAAGTAGAAGCATTTGGTATTAGTCCTGAAAATTTAGTTACTATAAAATCGCTATTAGACGCAATCGCAAGTAACGCCAGTGAATCAGAAGTAGTTGAACTAATAAATTCGGTAAAGGTTTTAACAAGTAATATTTCTCTTATGAGTAACGGAGATTACTCCCCTAAGGCTAATCAAACTGATTTAGAAAGTTTACAGCATACTGTTAATGACCATTCGGCGACTATTTCAGCAAAAGCCAATCAAACGGATTTAGACAACTTACAAGCTACCGTTGATAAACAAGGTATTGCGATTTCAACAAAAGCCAATCAAACAGACTTGAACAACTTACAAGCTGATGTCAGCAGGCAAGGGATTGCAATTTCAACAAAAGCTGAACAATCAGATTTATCAATCACAAATAAAAATGTCGCAACTGCTCAAGAAACAGCAAATAAAGCTGAAAGTGAAGCCAAAAATGCAATGGCAAAGGCTACCGAAGCACAAGCGAACAGTTTACCACTTAATGGAAAAGCTGTTAGTGCAAGTAAACTGGAAACACCTAGAAAACTCAGAGTAAATCTTCAATCCTCATCATTTCAATACTTTGACGGGACTGCTGATGCAACTAATATTGGAGTTTCAGGTGTGCTTCCTATTGAAAATGGAGGTACGTCAACAAGTGACGGAGTTATAAACACAACTGCCTATGCCAACAGCGCAGACGGTACGGACGGTTTCACGACTGTTTATCCTAATTTGAATTTATTTCTTGATTCTCAGAACCAAGTAAAAAGCGGGGCGTGGTATACGGCAAACACAGCCTGGACGCCGGAATGGGGAACTTATCTGGGGTCAAGAATATATCGTACTTCACACGAATGGGATAATGTCAGATATAGCTATAAAGACCTATTAGACCGCGGTGTCATTAACACCACAGACGATTTTACCTATTCTGTTTACTTTAGAGTAGTTGGAGAAGACCCCGCAGGTATGTCATATTCCTTTATCAAATTTATATCAGAAGCCACTACAAAAAACGGGGATACAGTTGCGCAACTAACCAGCTTAAAAGAGGGTCAGTGGACACGAATAGTAGTTACTTTTAAGTTTAATGGCGCTAAACACGACCAAGATAAACCATGGTACACCGCTCTACGTGTAGAAGCGACAGCACCGCCAAGAGTAAAGGGTGCGTACTATGAGTTTGCAGCGCCCAAGCTTGAGCGAGGTAGTATTGCAACTCCATACATGCCAGCAGCTAACGAAGTCACGGTTGCAGATTATCCGAAGTATGTAGGTTTTAGTAATAGCATTAAACCTAATAAGAAAAGTTCTGATTACACTTGGCTACCAATGGGATTAGTATCAATTGATAGGGCGACTGGCTTACTCAAGCCTGCGGTTATAGGCATTGACTATGCTCAAGCTCACCCAGTTGGCTCGGTAGTCTCAAATACTTCAAGTTTATCATCAGGATATTCTACAGGCAAATGGGAAAACATCGGTTCAGCAGTAATTGGTTCAACAACAATATATTATTGGAAACGCACTGCATAAAAAATAAAAAGGAAAATAAAAAATGAAATTAGATTATAACTCACGCGAGATTTTCTTTGGTAATGAAGCTCTAATCGTAGCTGATATGTCAAAGGGGAGTAACGGAAAACCAGAGTTCACTAACCATAAAATTGTAACTGGTTTAGTATCAGTTGGCGAAATGGAAGACCAAGCGGAAACCAATAGCTATCCAGCTGATGACGTGCCAGACCATGGAGTTAAAAAAGGCGCTACCTTACTTCAAGGCGAAATGGTATTCATTCAAACAGACCAAGCGCTTAAAGAAGACATTTTAGGTCAACAAAGAACAGCAAATGGCTTGGGTTGGTCTCCTACTGGTAATTGGAAAACGAAATGCGTTCAGTATCTTATTAAAGGGCGCAAACGTGATAAAGTTACAGGAGAGTTTATTGACGGTTACCGTGTAGTCGTTTATCCAAATTTGAGACCAACAGCAGAAGCTACAAAAGAATCAGAAACAGATTCAGTAGACGGTGTAGACCCTATTCAATGGACTTTGGCAGTACAAGCAACTGATTCAGATATTTATTTGAATGGAAATAAAAAAGTCCCTGCTATTGAGTACGAAATTTGGGGAGAACAAGCTAAAGACTTTGCTAAGAAAATGGAAAGCGGACTGTTCATTATGCAACCTGATACAGTTCTAGCTGGTGCAATTACACTTGTAGCTCCTGTTATTCCTAATGTAACTACTGCTACAAAGGGTAATAATGACGGAACAATCGTAGTGCCTGACACTTTGAAAGATTCTAAGGGTGGAACTATAAAAGTAACATCAGTGATTAAAGACGCACAAGGAAAAGTAGAAACAAATGGACACCTTGCGCCCGGTGTACATCTCGTAACGTTCTCCGCTGACGGTTATGAAGATGTTACCACAGGAGTTTCAGTAACTGACCATTCATAAGACTAAAAAAATAACTAAGTAAAGGAATATAAAATAAAATGGCAAAACAATTAAGCACAGCACGTAAATTTAAAATGATTACAGGTAAAGACCTTTTCCAGCAACAAAAAGCAATGGATACAGAGCTTAAAAAAGAAGACGGAGAAATTACTGATGTAATGGAGTTCGTTCAATATGGTCTATACTTGGCTCTTTTTCAAGATAACATTGTAAAAGCTAAAAGTGACTTTTCAGACTTTCGCTCTAGCTTTGAGTTCGATACTGACGGTAAAGGGCTTAAAGAACTGGTCGAACTGTGGCAGAAAGAAATTTAATGAGCTGAAAGGACTGTAAATGATTTTAAAACATGCAATTAGATACTTAGAGCTAACTGGTTCGGACTTTATTACAGATTTGAAAGACTTTGCAGACCTACAAAATTCTTTTGTCGCTGGATATATTCCTGATGACTTTACAGAGCGAATGGAGAGCTTTACAGACAAGTTGTTGATACTTTGGGTAGATTGTAACGGAGGACTGCAAAACGCCTTAGACGATAAAACAGAGCTTCCTACGACTAACGAGTTAATTAACATCTTCTGTAAAACTATTTTTATTCAAGAAAAAGAGGAAACGGAAGACGAAATGGTCTTCTTTTCTTCTAGTTCATTGATTAAGAAAAAGAAAGATACTGTAAAGGAAAATAAAACTTTGGAACTTTTGACTGTTTTAGGCAATAACGAAATTGATATAACACAGTTCATGGAAATGGAACTAGAACTTGTTTATAAATTAATTGAACTTATTGCAGAGAAGAAGAAAGAGGAAAAAGAAAAAGAGAAAAGGCGTAAAAGAAAGGGTATGTAATGGCAAGTAATGCAACATTTGAGGTCGAGATATACGGTAATACCACGAAATTCGAGAACTCACTTAAAGGCGTTAATACCGCAATGTCAGGGCTTAGAGGAGAAGCTAAAAACTTACGTGAAGCTCTAAAACTTGACCCCACAAATACCGGGAAAATGGCGCAATTGCAAAAGAACTTACAAACGCAGTTGGGCTTATCACGTGACAAAGCAACAAAATTAAAAGAAGAACTTTCTACGGTTGATAAAAGCACGCCAGCAGGTCAAAAGAAATGGTTACAGCTTACTAGAGATTTAGGCACAGCAGAAACACAAGCTAACAGGCTAGAGAGCGAAATTAGGCAAGTCGAGAGTGCTATTAGTTCAGGCTCTTGGAACATTGAAGCTAAAATGGATACTAAGGGCGTTAATAGCGGAATTGACGGCATGAAGTCACGTTTTAGCGGTCTTAGAGAGATTGCTGTTGGTGCATTTAGGCAAATTGGTGCTAGTGCTGTTAGTGCTGTTGGCAATGGCTTAAAAGGTTGGGTATCTGACGCAATGGATACTCAAAAAGCCATGATTTCATTGCAAAACACAATGAAGTTCAAAGGCAATGGACAAGACTTTGACTATGTAAGCAAATCTATGCAGAAGCTCGCTAAAGCTACAAATGCAAATACCGAAGATACTTTAAAACTTTCAACAACCTTTATTGGTTTAGGCGATACTGCTGAAAAAGCGGTCGATAAAACAGAAGCATTAGTAAAAGCTAACCAAGCATTTGGTGGTACTGGCGAACAATTAAAAGGTGTAGTTCAGGCTTACGGTCAGATGTCAGCAAGTGGTAAAGTTACCGCTGAAAATATCAATCAGCTAACAGATAATAACACAGCTCTTGGTTCAGCTCTTAAATCAACCGTTATGGAAATGAACCCAGCTTTGAAACAATATGCCTCATTTGCTGAAGCTAGTGAAAATGGCGCAGTATCTGTTGAAATGCTAGACAAAGCTATGCAAAAGCTCGGTAAAGCAGGTGGTGACGGAGTAACGACAATTAGCGACGCTTGGGATAGTTTTAACGAAACATTGTCGCTTGCATTACTTCCTACGCTTGACGCTTTAACTCCTATCATTAGTGCTTTGATTGATAAAATGGCAGGTTGGGGCGAAAGTGCTGGTAAATCTGTATCAAATGTAGTTAAGTATTTCCAAGACTTGTTTCAAAAACTTCAAGAAAATGCAGCTACTTTAGCCTTTTTAGAGGCTTGGGATAACATAAAAAGTGCATTTGATTCCATAGTTTCTATTATAGCGAATGTTATCAATTCATTTCTCGGAATAAATAAAGAAACAACGAAAAACGCAACAAGTATAGATAACGTAGCAAAGAGCATAGCTGTATTTGCTGGTAAATTTTCAGAAGTTACGAAAAAAATAGCTGATTTTCTTAAAAAAATTAGTGAAAGTAAAAGCGCAATGGATAATATAAAGGTAGCTTTAGTTGCTTTGGCTAGTGCATTCGTTGCTTTGAAAGTTATTAATGGAATCATTAAGGCTTTCGAGATATATAATAACATAGTTAGAATTGGAACAGCTATACAAAAAGGGTTCAATGCTATAATGGCTATAAATCCATTCGTAGCTCTTGGTATAGCTATCGCAGCTATTGTTGCTGGTTTAGTTTATTTCTTCACTCAAACCGAAACAGGTAAAAAGGTTTGGGCTAGTTTTGTGGACTTCTTATCGCAGTCAATTGAAGCTATTAAACAGTTCTTTACTGGTTTAGGTACTTGGTTTAGTGAGTTATGGACTTCCACAGTCGAGGGTACAAAAACCATATGGAACGGAATAACAGAATTTTTTAGTGGCTTATGGAATGGAATAGTGACGATTATAACTAATGTTTTCGCTACAATAGCTAGTGCAGTAACAGACGCTTATAACTGGTTCGTCACAACTTTCCAACCATTAATTAGTTTTTATCAATCTATATTTAACCTAATAGGATCAATTATTAATGTAGCTTTTCAACTTATCTTGGCTATTATTCGCGGTGCTTACCAGTTAGTTATCGGTGCATGGAAAGGCCTATCAGGTTTCTTTGGTGGAATATTTAACGCTGTTAGTTCAGTAGTTTCGTCAGTATTTAGCGCGATCGGAAGTTTTGCTTCTAGTGCTTGGGGAGTAGTTCGCTCAATATGGAGTGCAGCAGCTGGTTTCTTTAGTGGCATATTCAACGCTGTTCGTGGTGTAGTAAGTGGAGTATTCAGTTCTCTTGGTGGCTTTGCTTCTAACGCATGGTCAAGGATTTCAGGTGTATTTAGCGGAGTCGCTAGCTTCTTTAGTGGAGTGTTCAATGGTGCTAGAAATGCAGTTAGTGGAGCATTCAGCGCCTTTGCTGGGTTCGCTTCTAATGCTTATAATGCAATAATAGGAGTATTCAGTGGGCTTGGTAGTTTCTTTAGCGGACTATTCGGCGGGATCAGTAGCACGATAAACAGCGTTCTAGGTGGTGTAACAAATACAATTAACAATATATCAGGAGCTATTAATGGTATCGCTGGTAAACTTGGCGGACTATTCAAAGGCTCTATGGTAGTGGGCTTAACAGATGTTAATTTATCTTCTAGCGGTTACGGTTTGAGTACGAACAGCGTATCAAGCGACAATAGAATATATAACACATTCAACGTGCAAGGCGGTGCTGGTCAAGATGTTTCTAACTTAGCGCGTGCAATCAGACGAGAATTTGAACTAGGGAGAGCTTAATGGTAAGACAGTACAAAATACACACCAACTTAGATGGAGCAGGTGATAAAGTTTGGGACGTTACAAATGGAAAAGTTAGATTTTATCAGCCCTCTAATTTAGGGTTACAATCAACTAATAATATTTGGCAAAGTAACGGTGTCGGAGTAATGGGAACACGCTCAATTACTCAACCTCAAATAGAGTTTAAGCTAGAAACGTTTGGAGAAAGTTTAGAAGAAAACTATCAACTAATGAAAGACTTCATAAACGATATTCTTAACCAAAGATTTGTTACACTTGAATATCAAACAGAGATTTTTCAGGTGTATGCCGATTTAGCTTTAGCAGATGTCACAAAGACAGAAGGATATGGCAAAAACGGAACTTTTAGCGAAAAAATAACTTTTGATATAATTACAAAGTGGTACACTTACGAAACCTTAACTTTGGAAAAAATTCAAAACGGTAAAGTCATCGCTGGTAAATCTAAAATTTATGGTGGAACAGCACCAGGACACTATAAGTATGTCGAAGGAATTTCTTACACTTATTATGGAGAATCAAATATAGAACGATTAAGTCGCTGGGACATAAAAGATGAAATATTTAGTTTTATGGGGATATTATATCCGCAACTTCCTAAAACACCTACTGGAGTTAGGTTTTTAGATGATATTGGAAACGAATATACTGCTATTGTATTTAAGACGGAACAGGTACAGAATTATATTTTAATTAATACAGATGTAAATGATGAAATTTATCAAGGGTGGAACGGTACAACTCCATTAAATCTATTCCCTGTAATGGACTTCGAGAGATACAGAACTCGTATAATTAAAAAAGGCCAAATGGAGCTAATCAATTTAACTAAGGCAGAATTTAAAATCAAGAGAAAGGCGGACTTCGTTTAATGTTGGAAGCTAACGTTTATGATAACTTTAACCCTAACTATTATAATATATCTGATTTTACTCTTCCTAACGGCAAAAAAGTCAAAAGAGGTCTACCAATACCAAAGGCAAGATGTCAAGTTATTGACTATGAATTGTGGGAGACTGGTTATCTTTACACTTCATCGGCTACATTGACCGTTTCAGTAGAAGTTGGCGATATTGTTCAAATTCTCTTTCCTGAAGTTGTTCCAATTGAGGAAGCTCTAGGTAAAAAGAAAAAGCTGAATTTAGATATGGTTTACCTTGTGACAGATGTAGATGAAAGTAATAAAGCTACGTTAAAGAACTATTTTTGGGCAATGATTGAAAGCCTAGATGTTCCGAACACAATAACTAAAACTAAAACGACAAACTCCGCTATCATTGACTATTTGATTGACCCTAATAAGAATGATTTAATGAGTTATGGCTACTTTTTCAATTCAAGTATTTTTGCTGGAAAGGCTACAATCAACCGTAAAGCAGAAACTTCATCAGCTACTGACGTAGCAAAAAGGATATTTTCCAAGGTTCAATTCCAACCAACTACAACCATTCAGCATGCTTCATCTGAAACAGACCCCAGGAACTTGTTATTTATTAATTTTGCTTCAAGGAACTGGAATAGAAAAAGAATCACAACAAGGGTGGATGTTAAGCAAAATGTGGCAATGGACACGGAAACAATAGTAGAACGTTCAGCTCATAATTTTGCTGTCGTATTCATTAAAAACAAAGCAACTGGCGATTACACAGACGATCCTAAAATGTATACAGCAAAAAATAACGGAGATGTTGTAGATTATATTACTTATCATGGAGACGGAACAGATTTGCCAGAAGTAAGGACACCTAAAACATTATTTTATGATAGAGATGACCACGGAAACCCGCCAGATATATCTACTATTAAAGCTGAAATTTCACCCTCCACGATCGTCACAAGGTTATTCTTTAATCAAAACGAACTTTTGCCTTTGTATGTTAATGACTTAGTAGATATATGGTATGAGGGTAAACTATATTCAGGATATATAGCAGACAGAGTTAAAACAGAATTCAATGATAGGCTTATTTTTGTAGAAAGTGGAGACAAACCGAATGTTATATGAGTATGTAGCCACTTATGGCGACAAATATAGAATAGATAGCTTCACAGGGTACAGAGAGCTTCGTAAAGACCACTTAGAAACTTTGTCAGGTAAAGTATACTATAATAGCAAAAAAACGCTTAGAATCGAAACTACACTCTTGTATGAAGTTGGTCAATTTGTATCAATTGGTGGTTATCCGTATGGCGGTAGAAAATTTAGATTATTAGAGCTATCAATTACTGATAACCCAGTTTTGGATAAAGCAAAGATAATTTCAAGAAAGGTCAAAAATGACAATTAAAAACTTTACATTCTTTAGTCCAAATGGCACAGAGTTTCCAGTAGGTTCAAATAATGACGCTAAACTCTACATGATGTTATCAGGAATGGACTACACAACGTTCAGGCGTACCGACTGGAGTTCTCCTGTTAATACAGCCTTAAACGTTCAATATGTTAATACTTCTTTCATTGTGGCTGGTCGTTACTTTGAATTGATTAATGAGACCGTAGCCCTTAAGGCTGACTCATTAAACTATATTCACATTAATATTGATTTGACGAAAACGACAGAACCGGTTAGCGTATCTTGCGAAACAGCAGATAACAGTAATACAATTGACTTGAACAATGATTCTGGGGTTTATAAGCGTGTTGTAGACATCATTACAACTAATGGTTTAGGAGTGACGAGCCGTGTAACACCTATTCAAAAAACAACTGTGGGAGATTTAACTTCTAACAGTCTTAGAACAGGCGATTTAGAATTTACTGGAAACTTAAAAACTCCAGCGAAAAGAATTCTTTTTTCTGGTGCTTCGTTGTTACTTGACGGAGATGTTGTCAATGTTTCTAAAAATATTTCAGACTGCGCTAATGGTTGGATTCTTCACTTCACAGAGTTTAAATCACGTATGAACGGAAATACAAAAAACTCACTTAATCAGTGGTTCTTTATTCCTAAAGAATCAGTACAGTTAGCTGATGTAGGACATTCTTTCGCTCTTGCTAATTCTACCGGCGGTGTTGTAACTAAATTTGCATATTTGCAAGGTAATCGAATCACAGGTCATGGGGTAAACAATAACACATCTTCAAAACAATTCGCACTACAACACGTATTGGAATATTGATAAATATAATTTAGAAAGCAAAATAAAATGGTAACGAAAATGATTTTAATGACTATCTTAATTTTAGCGATTCTTTTCGCTACATGGGTTAAAGATAGAGAAGCAATGAATCCACCTTTCAAGCGTAGACTTGTAATTGACTTAACGGTTGTGTTCTCTCTATGGGTTTTATATGCAGTATTCTTTTTTACTCAAACTCCCTCTACATCAGACATCGCTGAAACTGTAATTAATGTAGGTTTACTATACTTTGTAGGACAGTTTGTTTATTTAATCGCAAAAATCAGTCCTATGTTTGACGGTTTGGTTAAACTTATTAAAAAGAGTGGCGTGAATATTCCTGAAGCGGAAGAAGAACAAATGGAGGATAAAAAAGAATGAATATAACTAATGCTGGTGTACGTGGTTATAACCCTACTGGGGTTGTAATTCACAATGACGCTGGTTCAAATGGTGCTAACGCTGGCTTCTACAACAACTGGTTACCTAATCATAACCCTGAAAATGGCTTTGCTCATGTTTATATTGGAAATGACGGAAGATTGCAGGCTTCGGACTTCTCTAACATGGCATGGCATTGTGCTAACTCATACGGTAATGCAAATTATGCCAGTTGGGAAGTGTGCCAATCAGAGGGCGATTTAAACCAGTTCTTAAGAAATGAGCAATCGGTACTAGATGATGTGGCTAAGTACATGAAACAATGGGGGCTAACTCCTAATCATGATACTGTTAAACTACATCAAGAGTTATCATCTACTTCATGTCCTAGACGTTCAGTGGAAGCTCATGGTGGCACGGTAGAGAGTTGTCGCTCATACTTTATCGCAGAACTAAACAAGCGCCTTACAGGGCAAACTAATGTCACAGTAAACAATACAAAAGAAAGTGAAGAAATCGAAATGTTCCTAATTAATTGTAAAGACACTAAAAATTGGTATGTATGTAACGGAGTTTCAGCGCGACATATTAAAACGACTCGTATGCTTGGCGGTTTCCAAGGTAAATTTGGAGTAATCAAGTTACCAGAAACAGTTATGTATCAAGATGAATTTGAAGCAGAGTATGGAAAAGTAGACTAATAAAAAAAGGCCACCTTAATTGGTGGTTTTCTTTTGTAATTGAAGATATCCTACTTTCTATTTTTTAATTTACTATTTTACCAAGTGGCCCATGCAGTTCCACCTGAACCTTGATATATACTTACAGCTTTATCTAGATAAGCCTGTGGACTTAAATTAGATACTTGACCATGAACGCTTTGATTAATCTGTAATAGTCCCCAGCACCCAATAGGGTTTTCAACATAAGGGTTACCGCTAGATTCCTTGTAAATAACATCAATCCATTTACTAGCACTTACTCCTGTCTTACTTGCTAGGTATTCACTAGCCGTTTCAGGACTTACTTGTGACCAATCACTCCCAATAGTGCCACTAGTTGCTGTGTTCGGTATACCTCCATCATTTTCATCTTCTCCGCTAATTTCTTGCGCTCTTTTGGTGTCAGGTTGTTCACTTGTCTTATCATGTTCTCTTGCGATTCTGTCAGATTCGGCTTGTTTTTCAGCTTCAACTCTTCGTTGATTTTCTTCACTAACTCGTTGTTCTTCAATTGCTTTCTCCTTAGCTTGCTTTATATGCTCATATTTTGCTTTCTCTTGCGTTTTAAACTCTTGTTGATATAATTGTGCCACAATATCATTAAAGCCCTTATCTGCCTTTTTATGAGCTTGTTGAATCAATGCGACACTTCTAGTTGTGTCGTCTGTTAAAATAAAGATAATTAATCTCCTTTTTATGATTCAGTTGCTTACCTGATTAATAGCTTCAATAATATTATTGCCAGCATTTATTAGAATTTCATCACTTACAGTTACATTCTTTCTTGAAAATAGTTCGTTCTCAATCTTCATAAAGTGCATTGCTTTAGCTAAAAATTGAGCAGATGACTCATAATATAATGTTTCTAGCTCATCATCTGAAAGCTGTGTTAAATCATCATTAGCAAAAGTTGTTAGTTTTCGCTTAATCTCTTTGCCATTGTCATCTTCTTCTACGTAGTAACGCTTCATTTATTCCTCGTCCTCGTCTTCATCTAATTCAAGTTTTTCTGTTTCCAAATAACTTAAGTAGTCATGTGTAGTTTCTTCGCATATTGTGCAAACTGCACTTAAACTACCACAACAACAATCTAATGTTATCCAATTATGTTTGCATTCCATTTATTTCATACCTCTAATTTCAAATTTTTCAATAATATACCTTTTAGAACCTAACTCAAGGCTTACTATATAATTATTGAAAGGGTCTTTCTTGTTCAAGTCGTTCGCAATATTTCCAGCTGTTGACCGTGGATATTTTGAACTATTAATCTCACTCGTATACTTTTGTAATATTATCTCATTGCCTCCCTTTGCATTTTACGTTTCAATCGTTGCTTATATAGATACTCTTTACTTGGTTTTAAGCTATATAACAACTCATCTAGTAAGTCCATAGCTTCTCCGCCTGTTCCTGAATTATTCATCTTTTTAAGCGTAATCTCGTGCATTTCATCATCATTGAAAAACATTAAGATAAGGAAATGCTACGGTATTCGGTAAGCTCAAACGTGATTTAGTTACTCTTAGGTTAGGATATTTACCTGTTTCACTTTTAATTTTTAATTCAAGTTGTGCCATTCCAATGCCTTGTTCTTTTAGTACGTCAGTAATTCTTTCATATAATTCTTCATTTGTCATTATGCTATAATCTCCGTTATTTCTGTATGCTTTTTAACTTCATATCTTTGTTCTTCTGGAAGTAATTCGTTCCATTTTAAAGCCTCTTTTTTATCATAAAACTTACGTGTTTTAATTTCTTTTTCCAATATCCAAGATACTGTGTAGTATGTGAATTCATCTTTCATTATCCAATCACTCCTGTTTTTATGTTTAGTCTTTGCTGACTTGATAGGTGATATAAATTGCACCACTTACAGTGATAAGCTCTAACTGGTATTTTATCATTTTTGTTTTTCTTGCTCTTTTTAGCATGTTGGGCACTTACTATTGAATATAAAGCGCCCATTTTTGTGTATTTGCGTTTTTTACACATAATCTAACCACTCCTTAATCGTAAATAATTCAAAGCCATTTAGTTTGCTTTGTTTTTCAATTTCTACTTGATTTCTATCTAGGTCTATCAGCAGTTCAATTACAGGTCTACCATTATCAAGCCACCTGATGACTGTATTAGCTTTAAGTCCGAAATACTTAGCACATTGAGCCTTAGAACTAAAGTGTAGCTCTTCTTCCGTTGTAGGGTTATAAGCTACGACCTTTATAGCTTTTTGCATTTCCGTTATTTAACCTCCTTTTCTATAATACTATGATATCAAAAAAAGCCAATGCTGTCAAACATTAACTATTTTTAATTATTTTATTCCTTCCCAGCGTTCAAAATCATCAGCTAGTTCTTGTATAAGGCCCATAATATCGTCAGTAGTGTACTCTGTAAGCTCATTATCGTTACTTAAGTTAGCAAGTTCTCCTGCATAGTCTAAGGCTTTTTTATAGTCCTTATCGTAGCTCTCACCCTCTTTCTTGCCAGCTCTCACTAGATACTTCAATACCTGCATTGTATACCACCCTACAAGTTCTTCGTAGTTAAAATTATGTTTCAAGTATTCATTAAGTTCAACACCGTATTCGTTGGCATAGTGCTTATTTTCTTTAAAATTCATTAGATGATTCCTCCAAGCCATGTAATGCTCAACACCGCAAGCATAGCCAGCCATGCAATAACTATAAATGAAAAGCTGACACCTGCGACTATCGTTAAAGTTTTTACTGTATCTTTCATTCGTAATATCCTCCTAAGTATTTAGGTTCTTCAACTTCATCAATATTCACAATAGAAATGTCACATTGTATTTTATCAGCTAGTTTTTCAGCTTCCTCTTTGTTTGAGAATACTCCAAAGAGACTTATTTCTGAACCCCAACTTCCACAATATGTATCCCCGCTCAAAACATATACTTTCATTTTATTCTCCTTAATTTGATTGTCTGTATTTTTCCATTACTTTAGGGTACTTGCTGACAAATTGCAATTGTTCTTGATGTAAACGACTTGACCAATGGAATAGTCTATCAATTTCAGCTAAAGCACTCAATTTTTCATACATCTCTTTAATGTAAAACTCTGCATTTCCTACTGACTTCCAGTGTGCTGACGTTCTCACAGAGTACCCATTTTCAGCAAGTTTTTGTGCGTTTATATCAGCCTTTTCTTTTTTCTTCATCAGGCTATCAATTTCTTTAAATATAATCTTTAACAATTTTACTTGATAGTTTTGCACTATTTCTTCGGTTGTCATCTCTTCACCTCTTTCATAATTACATTCTATCAAATTGCTTTTCCTTTGTCAAACATTAACTGTTCCTTGTCTTTCTATTTTGGTAAAATTTATTCCATTTTTCTATAAGCTCCAGCAATTCAGGTTCATTATATTCGGTAAACAGTTCAACCTGTGATGTATACCAGCAATGTAAACAGCGACCGCAACTATAACAGATATTCGTGTATCCTCTGCAGCCTTTGCAAACTCCTAATCCATCACTAGTTGGTATATCGAAGCAATGGCAATATCTTTTGTCGTTAAAGTATCTTATTTTCGTCATTTCCTTCATAAACTTTCCATATATTTGTCATAGCATTCTAGCGAACAAAAGGGATAAGCAAATGAGCAAAACTCACAATTATTATCTTCAAACTCTTCTCCACAAGTATAGCAATCTGATTTATTCATCTATTTGCTCCTTTATTCTATACCTCATTATAAGCTATTTCTTTTTAATTGTAAAATGATAAGTACCATAGACCACTAATAAAATAATTGTTATTATAAACAGCGGTGGAATAAATACAGTTACCGCAAACCAAACAATAGATACTAAAGTATAGATCATAATTTTAAGTATTAATTTCCCTGTTTTAGTATCTTGAAAGGTTATATCCTCATCTAATGATGAAGCATCTTCTTTTGAATTACCGTAAAATATTTTGTCTTCATTTACTTCGTACTGGTTGCCACAATAATCACATTTACCATTAGTAATGCTGTGACTTCCGCAAGTGATACATTCTTTTAATTCCATTGTTGTAACTCCTTTTCTTTAACTATATGTATTATTATATCAAAAAAACTCTAAGCTGTAAAGCCTAAAGTCTTATATGATATTATTGTTCTTTCAATTTATTCTTGAACCAAATAATGCGTTCTTTGAACCAAGCGTCAACTCCTTCAGGACGTAGCCATTTACCTTGTTTAACTCCATTCTTTTCCATGAACTCAATCACTTTATCAGGTGTTTTAAGTTCGCCAAACAAGCTAGGTTTAACAGCATTGAATTTACTAAACATTTCAAGTGTTTCGATGTAGCTATCTTTCAAAAGTTCCGTGTCAAGCAATTTTTGGGCTTTCTCAGCACGTTTAGCGAGTCGTTTGTTAGCTTGTTCAAGTTGCTCCTTTTGTCGCTGTAAGCTCAAATTATGGTTAATATAAGCAATTTGCTGTGCATGTCGTCCAAGTTTTCCTTGTGTATTAAGCTCGATCAGTTTAGCCATTCCCTCGCCAAGAATTTCATCAGCCACAAAGTTATGTTTATATTTTTTATTTGTGTTTCTTACGTAGTTATCAAGCGTTTGTTTAATTTTAAGTTTTTTGTGTAGCTCTCTTAATGTTGTCAATTTAATACTCCCTCATATATTTTACCAAACTTTAAAGCGTTAATTTTAACTAACTGCTTCAAGTCTGATATGAATTGCTGTTCTCCGTCAAAGTCAAATGGCATTGATACATTTTCCTTGATCCAAGTGAAAGCTCCGTCAAAGTCTTGTCTTAGTAAGCTCATCTTATCCACGATGTCGATAATTTGCTCTCTCTCTTCTGCTGTGTACATGTAACCGACTTTCTAGAAAGGTAAATCTTCCGTATTAACTTCAATCGGTTCAGAACCACCAAATAAGTCTTGCTTAGCTTGTGATTGCTTGCTATTATCATTAGAGTTAAATACTTTTTCAACAGTAGGGAAAACAAAGTTATAATTTACGTACTCGCCTGATTCCTTAGCTTGTACACGACCGCTGACCGTTACGGTGTCTCCTAATTCAATGAAGTCAGGCAAGAAAGCCGAACCGTACGCAACTTTTACGTTAGATCCCTTTTCTTTTTCAAACAAAGGTACTGAAATAATTTTCTTATCACCTTTTGCTGTGCTTACTGTTCGTGTATTCTTTTCGTTCGCTTGTGCTGTAACTGTAATGATTGCCATTTTTTATTTTCCCTCTGTTGCTTTCCAAATTGTCATGATATCAAAGATTTCTTTTTTTGTCTTTGTTTTAAGTAGTTCCATGTTAGGATATCCAAGTTCTTCAGCTCTATTTAGCGCTGGTTGAATTTCTCTAAGTCGTTGCTTTTCAGCTTCCAGTTCTTTCTGTTCTTCTGTCAAGTCAGGGAGGTCTTCGTTCGCATAAATGTATAGCCCTAAACCATGACGAGCGATTGCCTTAACTAGTCCACGCTGAATGGCTTTATTTACGTCCATTGAAGTCAGTTTTTCAACTGGGATAGATTGATTGCGGAAGTCCATTACAGGCAAATACTCAATGTGTTCTAGGCCCTCAATAGTCATACCAACCTTAACCCAAGCTGTGTGACCGTCTGTGTGATAATTTAGCCCTTGTTCATTTTCATAAACTTTACTGTTAGCTTCAGGATATACTTTTTTAACTTCAGACCATGCAAATGCCCAAGATAGATAGTCAAGATTATTCTTTTTACTCTTTTTATCATTAACATTAATGACACTTAAGGTTTCAAATACGCTCATTTTTTTCTCCATTTATAGCCGCCTGCGCTTTTTATATTTCTAACTTTACCTAGATTAGATACTTCATATTTTTCAAAACCATCAATTTTAATAAAAGTTTCAAATACACTCATTCGACAATCTCTTCTTTCCAACCTTGGCTTTTAAGTTCTTCTACTTGATCACGACCATATTCAGAGAAGTCAAAATATGATGCACATTCTTTTGATAAAGTATTAAACAAATGTCCGAAATATACTTTCTTTTCTTCACTCGTATAATGAGAAACGTTAGCTTCTAAATACATTACTGACCATTTTTTCTTTGGCTCTTCATGCCCTGTATCTGAAAGCTCATAAAAGTTAGCTTTTTCTTTTTTCAGTTCTTCAGTAACTTTTTTCACAACTTCCTCAAGCTGTTCTTTATCAAACTTAATATTAATTGTTTCCATTTCCTCCTCTTTCCACAGTGAATACATCGCCTTGTCTTGTAATTTCAATATTATACTTGAGCATTGGTAGGATCCAACCGTCATCCCAGTAGTTCCACAAGTCATTTATTAAGCCATATAAGCACTCGTCAGGCCCTGCCCTATACTTTGTCTCGTTCATTTCTTCGAGCTCTTTAGACAGCTTCCTGACGCCTCTGGCATAGTGTTTACTAGCTTTTTCTCTTGCTTTTAAACTTTTGTAGTTGCTTTCCATATATGAAATTTCTAATATCGTCTTTTTGCTGCTTTTCCTCTTTATCAGACCAGCCAACCTTTTGACCTTTTCGCTTGCCACTTTGGTAAACTCGCCTGTTATCTTCTGGAAAGCCATTTTTCTCGAAGTACATTCTAGCATATTCAAAGTAATTTAAGCTGTTGATGTACTGTTGACTATCTTTTTTGTGATAATTGAGAGTAATTAATCGCCTTTCAGCTAGTTCTTCAAAAGATGTTATCATATTTCTTCTCTAATGAAACCTACAGTTAGCAAGGCTTTATATTCTTCACTATCTTTTTTAACTTCAAGTGCAAATTTTTTATTTCCGTTTAATTCATTTGTTAAACCTGCATAATATAATGGAGTACCTCCGGTTCTATCAGAAAAGTTATAAAACTTAAATTTAGGTTCATAAATAACTTCATAACCGTTAATAACAGCTTCAACCATTTTCAATTTATCAGATTTTTCAAAAGCTCTACTTTCACAATCATCTCCGTCTGTTAAATTATATCCCCAACCAAAACGAGTGATGTGATAAAGTGCTTTTCTTTTGTTTAGTTCATCTTCAAAGTCTCCAAAAGTTCCAAGATAATCAGCTTGTTCTTGCGTTAATTTAACTACCATTTGTTAGTTCTCCTTTATTTCTATATATACTATTATACCAAAATTAATTATCGTTGTCAACTATTAGATGATATTTTTTCATTTATTTCTACTTTTAATTGCAAAGCCCTAATCAATGCACGTTTAGAATAATCATTTTCGCAAGCTGTATGCAATTTCTTTGACTGTCTGACTAGAAATTCAGCACGGCCAAGCCATACTTTGAAAAGCTCGTCATTGTACCATTCTGCTTTTATCATTTCTTCTAATGCACGATATAGCCAGCCATACACTTCAGCGTGTAAATTAATAGCTTTGTTTTCGTAATTAATCATTTTCTGTTACCTTTCCTTGCTCTTTAGCTAAGTCTAAGAAAGCCTGTGCCGATTCTTTCGTTACTTCTTTAGGAGTTTCCCTTTTTACTTTTTCAACTAGTTCACTATCAGGTTCTTTTTTTGATTTATTGACACAAGTAAATACTGAATCAACATAAGAAAAGTTTAAATCATCATCAAACTGGTAACCACGCGCTTTTACTGATAGCTTAGAGAAGTCGTTATGTTTTCCACGTTTAGGGCTTAACATCAGCATAAACTCCGCCCAAGCTGTAAGAGTAGAACCACCTAAGGCATCGCTAGGCTTTACCATATAGGCTTTATCGTCCATTGAGTTTGCATAAGCTGACTTGTTTGCATGAGCTACTAGTAGAAAAGTTACATCTTGAAAGAGCAACTTCAAGCGTGTAATTCTTCTAAGCATTGGCTCGAAGTCTTTACCGTAGATAATATCTCCATTTCTTAGCATTGTCATAAGGTTGTCTAAAATAACGAACTTGATATCATTTTCTTTGATGTACTCATACAATAAATTCATGTGGTGCGAATCATCAAGCATAAACTCGCCACCTGTTAAGAAATGCAAGTCTTCTGGTGCAGTGTCTTTATTTCTAAGCCTTTTGTTTAGTTCTCTGTCCGTGTCCTCATTGTCGATGTATAGTGTCTTGCTCCGCTTTGTATCATAACCAAAAAAAGGTAGTCCTTGCGATACCATTAAAGCCATGTGCATTGCTAGAGAGCTTTTAAACGACTTAAACGGAGCTACTAATATTCCAGCTTGCGAACTTGGCATTAAAGTATCAATAAGCCAGTCATCTTTTAAATTTATTAAGTCTTCACGCTCTTTTAAGTGCTTGGCTGTCTGTACTTTTTCAAATATGTTAGTCATTTATTTCTCCTTTAGTATATAATAACAAAAAAGACTTGAAAAGTCAAGCCTTAATTCCATTTCTTTCTTTTATGAATTTGTTTATACTATCTTGATTTAATCGTTTAGATATTTTTCTTAGTTCCTCATTAGTTTTAGCAATTTCGCTTTTATTCTTTTTATTTTTCTTTCTTTCATCACTAGCTTTTTGTTTGCATTTACAGCACTTTAAATAACTTACACCACTTGCTTTTCTTATTTGCTGACACTTAATACATTTATTTTTCATTTTTTGTTTCTCCTTTATTATATTTATATCTTATCATTTCTTTTTGTATTTGTCAAACATTAAGTTTTTTCCCCCCGTCAAGTAATTACTAGAGATTCTTGCTTGAAAGTTAATTTGTTTTTTGTCGTAAGCTCTAATTTAGTGTAATTACTCCGCTCATTTAATTTTACGTGCTGTGAATTGGCATAAACTAATCAGCACAACCTGTCAGCAAATGCTGCAATTTCAGTAAGTAAGTCAAACAACGGCTTTCAAATAGTATAAAAACTAAGACACCTTAAACTTAAATACCTATCTCTTATAGAGTTACATTGGGTTTATGTAATCAGGTATTCTCGACTTCATAGCTTACTCAGCTCGTTTTGATGTTTATCACATCGCTATACTTTCGTACCTCAACCGCCTATGGGTTATATATTCAATTACATAGATAATAATAACATAGACATTTTCACTTGTCAAGTATTATATACTTATATTTTAACACATTACATTTTACACTTTGCGTTATCATGTGTTATGTAAATTATTCTAATCCCTCTAGTTCTCCTAGCTTTTTATCCAGTTCATATTGAATCACTGCCATTTGTTTAATTGCTGATTCTAATATTTCTACTTTTTTAATCAAAAATTCTTTATCTTCCATTTATTCTCCTTTTCTCTACACTTCTATTATATCATACCATTTTTTAATATTCACAAGGTTCACAAAGTTTTTTAGACTTGCTTTATTGATAACCACGCTATTTACAAGCATTTTATACATTGTTTTACTGAAATAATAAAAGTATGTTACAAATCATAAATAGCTATACAATGGTCTTTATTCTTGTTTTAGCAAAATATTTAGTTAAACATTTCACAATTCCAGTACAAGATAAAGAGATTATCAAACACTCCGGAATTCCTTTAGAAATCTTACAAACAATAAGCTAATTGTGCTTACTGATACCATACTTTACAAACAGGACACTCAATGCACTTACTTTCTGCCACTTCTAGTCAAATTGCGGTCAAGCGTGAAACAAAAGCCCTAAGGGGCTGATTTATTTTTTTAATATAATTTATTTATTTTTCCCTAAATCAAAATGTATTGCTGGCTGATTGTTCCATAGTTCTAATGTTTCCTTATCTATTGCTGGCTGATTCATATACTCTCTGTTCATTCTAGCTCTTGTGTTATCTACTTTAATTTTAATACGCTTTTTGTATTCTTGCTGTCGTAAGTACATCAGATATTTATCTCTAGCCAATTTTTCTCCTTTTTATTTGTTTATCCTTAATAAATTGTATATTGTAATTTTCAGTATAACAAGCTACGTGATAAGTTTGTTTTGTATCTTTTTCATTAACTATAAAAAATGAGCTAGAATCAATTTTATAACAACATATTTTGCAATATTTATCTTTCATATATATAACTTACCTCCTATAAAGAGTATAACATAAAATGCCTATAAAATCAAGCATAGTTTACATAAGAGAGGATAACACTACTCCAAAAAGTGCGTATGCTATAATAAGATATCAAGTTGAGAGAGGAAAGCAAATGACAGAAGCACAGCTATTATTTAAGCAAGAAACAATGTCAATTGTTGACTTTAACGAGTTCTTACTTAATGCTGTTGAATGTGGTTTGATTAATCTTGATACAGCTTTAATTTTTAAAGGAGAATAAAGAAATGAATAAAGAACATATTTTAGCACAAAAAGAAGTATTGACTCCGATTGAATATGAACATTATGTTAAACACTTATTTGATATTGGAGAAATTACTAAAGAGCTTTATATTGAATTGAGTTCTGATTTATGAGCAAAGCCTTAGCGATTGACTTTAGCACTTCTAATACTGGTTATGCGTTTCGCAATCCTTTGACAAATGAGTATGTAGTTGGTTCAATAGCAGGTGGCAAAAGTAAAGATCCTTTGGAACGTGCAAAACTAATTGCTGACGGTATAACAGAAGTCATTGAGCATTATAACTTATTTGATTATTTTATTTATATCGAAGAACCTATCATCACGTTCAAGTCTAAGGGAAACATCTCATTGATTAGAGCTAACGGTTCATTCTTAGGAATTATGCGTAATCGTCATAATATTGGCTATGTTGATATAAGCAATTCAATGTGGTGTGGTTATCACTTAATCAAAGGTAAAAGCAAAGCAAGAAAAGAGCAAAGCATTGAGATACTCAAGAGCTATAACATAGTACCTGATAATGATATCAATGATGACATGGCAGACGCGTTTTGTATCTTACTCTATGTAGAAAGTCAGGAGAATAAATGATTGTAATTAATATTGCCTTGATTATTCTAGGCATTTTATATGGTGTAGGTTCGGTTACCAACTTTAAAGAGTGGTATTATCGCCATGACTATCTAGCTATTATGCTAAGTGTATTTACGTCTATCTTATTGGTAGTAGCTGGAATATTAAATACGTTAAATTGAAAAGGAACTTTGAGTAGTTCGCCTATATGGAAATGGGTTGTTAGTGTATACCGCAAAAGAAAACTATCCGTTACCCTTGACGATATAAGGAGCTTAAAGTAGGTGTACTGATTGACGGTGCTTAAATGTTATAGAGTTAACAGCCAAGCAGAGGGTGCAAGGTGACGGGAATGCCTTAGTTAAATGAGTAAATAAACTAACAGCCCTTTGCATATTGCGAGCATAGTATAATGGTAATGCTACAGATTCCAAATCTGTAAACGTGGGTTCGATTCCTGCTGTTCGTGTTCTCCTTTATTTTATTATATGTTATAAGTTATAGTTCTTATGGCATATAGTAACAGGATATAGTGTTAATGGTAGCATGCGTGTTTTGGGAACATGTAGTGTTGGTTCGAGTCCAGCTATCCTGATGAGTGGTGTATAGTCTAATAGTAAACGTGGGTTCGATAAGATAAAGGGAGAAGCGAATGATTATATTATTATTTATTATTATGTTGTTCATCAGTCCACGTATAGCATTGCTGTTATTGTTGTTGGCTATTAAGTTAAAGTGATTGTGAAAAGAAAATAAAAATATTTTTCTATATACACCCCCCCATTAATCGCTATGTTAAGGGAAGTTTTCAGCACAAAGGACTCCCGGCTGCGAACCCCCCAAAAAATCAAAAAGAAAAGTTTTGGCTTGCTAAATCTTGCTAAATCTTGCTAAATCTTGCTAAATCTTGCTAAATCTTGCTAAATCTTAATTATAGGGCTATATGCTCATATTTTGGCTTGTGAGAGCAGAGTTACCCAAGCGGGTAAACTTATAAGCAAAAGTTGTTGCTGTTCTTAGAAACGAGAATATAGGCTTTAAACGATATAAACACATTTAAAAGAAAGGACAATATGCAAACACAAAACGGTGGCAGACCCACAATTTTACCTAAGATGTATGAAGAACCGCTTTTTAGTCAAATCATTGATAAAATTGAATCAGGCTGTAACGATAGAGAAATCTACACAAGTTTGCATTGTTCAGCTAAAACTTTTAGAAAGTGGCGAGACGACAATATAAAGGCGTATGACGAAGCTAAAAGCATTGCTAGGGGAAATCTATTAGAACTAGCTGAAAGTGCCTTAGCGAGCAAACTGACGGTCAGAACGCTAAAAGAAACAGAAACAATATATGACGCTGACGGAAACGTCGAAAAAGTAAAGGTTAAAGAAAAAGAGTTGGATAAAGATAGCTTAGTAGCAATGATGGTTGCTAAGGCTGGAAACCCTGAACTTTATAACCCTACTGAATGGCGTAGATTGCAACAAGAAGAATCAAGCGCTCATGACCTTAAAGCTAAAATCGAAGAACTTGATGACTATAAACTAAGTAAGTACGAAACGCCAAAAATTGAAGTTCCGAAAGGGTTTGAATAAATGTATTATTTAAATAAAATGTTGGAATACAACAAAGAAAACGGCATTATTATTAATAAATACATTCGTAAGACTATTCAGAAGCAAATACGCATTCACAACAAGTATATTTATCGCTATGACCGTGTTACACAGGCTATTGAATGGATACAAGACAACTTCTATTTGACTACTGGTAACCTGATGAAAATCGAGCTACTACCGCCACAAAAATGGTGGTATGAGTTAATGTTAGGCTATGATATGATTGATGAAAAAGGAATTCAGGTCAACCTAGTTAATGAAATTTTTCTTAATCTAGGCCGTGGTTCAGGTAAGTCTAGTTTAATGGCTACGCGCGTGCTTAACTGGATGATTTTAGGCGGACAATATGGTGGAGAGAGCTTAGTTATTGCATATGATAATACACAGGCTAGACACGTATTTGACCAAGTTAGGAATCAAACGGAAGCAAGTGATACATTAAGAGTGTACAATGAAAACAAGATTTTCAAGAGTACAAAACAAGGGCTAGAGTTTACTTCCTTTAAAACCACTTTCAAAAAGCAAACAAATGACACTTTGAGGGCGCAAGGTGGTAACAGTTCACTTAATATATTTGATGAAGTTCATACCTATGGCGAAGATATAACAGAATCAGTCAATAAAGGTTCACGTCAAAAACAAGATAACTGGCAAAGTATTTATATCACTTCTGGCGGACTTAAACGAGACGGTTTATATGATAAACTTGTTGAACGCTTCAAATCAGAAGAAGAATTTTACAATGATAGGTCGTTCGGCTTGCTTTACATGCTAGAAAATCATGAGCAGGTCAAAGATAAGAAGAATTGGACTATGGCTTTACCGCTTATTGGTAACGTTCCTAAGTGGTCAGGAGTTATTGAAGAGTATGAGCTTGCGCAAGGAGATCCAGCGTTACAGAATAAGTTCTTAGCGTTTAATATGGGCTTGCCTATGCAGGATACAGCTTACTACTTTACTCCACAGGATACTAAACTAACAGACTTCAATTTATCTGTATTTAATAAAAATAGAACTTATGTAGGAATTGACCTATCCTTAATTGGCGATTTAACCGCTGTATCGTTCGTTTGTGAGTTAGAGGGTAAAACTTACAGCCATACACTTACTTTCTCTGTACGCTCGCAATATGAGCAACTAGACACAGAACAGCAAGAACTATGGACTGAATTTGTTGACAGAGGCGAACTAATCTTACTTGATACGGAATACATTAATGTAAATGACTTAATACCATATATTAATGACTTTAGAACTAAGACAGGGTGCAGACTTAGAAAAATCGGTTATGACCCAGCACGATATGAGATTTTAAAAGGTTTGATTGAGCGTTATTTCTTTGATAAAGACGGAGATAACCAAAGAGCAATTAGACAAGGTTTCTCAATGAATGACTATATTAAACTATTAAAATCTAAGCTAGTCGAAAACAAACTTATCCATAACCAAAAAGTTATGCAATGGGCTTTAAATAATACTGCTGTTAAAATCGGACAAAGCGGGGACTATATGTATACTAAAAAACTTGAAAAAGATAAAATTGACCCTACTGTTGCTTTGACAATGGCTTTAGAAATGGCGGTGTCAGATGAAGTATAACGTTGACACAGTCCGAGAAAGTGGCTGGTACAATAAAAAAGAATGGTTGGCAGTCCGTGATTATGTAAGACAACGTGACAAAATGACTTGCGTAAGATGTGGCGCATTCGGTGCTAAAAAATACGAAGTAGACCATATTATTGAACTAACGTGGGAAAATCTTGATGATTGGAAAATAGCGCTGAACCCTGATAACCTACAACTCCTTTGTAAGTCTTGCCATAACAAGAAAACAGGCGAGTATAAACGAGGGAAAGGCGTTAGTTTATGGTAGAAA
>Ga0209785_1000133_pt1 | contig 29455 bp, 30 predicted proteins | sample WorMetG1BERMUDA2_FD_187403 | JGI IMG/M metagenome (GOLD analysis project Ga0209785, IMG submission 187403) | Marine gutless worms symbiont microbial communities from Max Planck institute for Marine Microbiology, Germany - Inanidrilus... ...
TCCACCACACGCTGCCGAAGATCAATCCCGTACGCCCAGCCCATGAAAACCTCCCTGGCTAAAAACACCAGGGCAGGGAATCAGACATCGGTTAAAAACGATTCTACGTTCGTCAAATGTGCTCTAGTTCCATGCGCGCCTTGGCCTGGGCTCGCTCGGCCTTCTCGCGCTCGGCGATCTCCTCGACCAACTGCTTGTTCTGCAGCTCGACCTGCCGCCGGGTGCGGAAACTCCGGCGGGTATAGAGCTCGAGCATGAAGCACGAGATGGCACCCATGAACACGGCGCTGAGGAAGAAGAAGCTGTGGTTGACGTACAACTCGGCGGTGAACCGGGGATCGATCGAGATGCCGGCGTTGAACACGGCGATCGACAGCAGGCTGGTGGCCATCGCGATCATGAAGCGGACCCGCGCGATCAGGAAAATCCACAGCATGGCGAAGGTCACCGCCTGGGGATAGAGCGTCAAGGCCAGGTCCGAGGTGACCAGGCAGAACAGCGCGATGAAGCCGGAGCCGACCACGGGGACGGAGCCCATCCACCACTCCCAGTAAGGACGGAACAGGGGCGTGAAGGAAATGCCGACGATCGCCGAGGCGAAGGCGACGGTGGCGGCGCGCACCAGCAGGGCGTTCTCCAGGTGATCGGGCAGCACCCACAGGTCGACCAGGAAGAAGCAGATGAACAGCGCGATGACCAGGACGATCGCCGTGCGCACCAGGCCGATGGTCGCCGAGATGAACCTTTCCCGGTAAGCGTTTTCGACCTCGGCGCCGGCGAATTTCAGCGGGAAGGTGATGGCCCAATCGCTGTCGGCCAAGTCTTCGGGTTCATTAATCTTCATGTACATCCAACCCCGGCGCGGGATCGCGCCTTCTCCCATAACGCCCCGTTGCAAGGCGAAGACGATATCTCATTGATATCGCGATTCCGGTGATTTGTCAGGGGTGCGGCCGGTCGATGCTCAGCCGAGCAGCCCGCTTTCCTTGATGCCGTCGAACAGGAACTGCACGGCAAGCGCCGCGAGCAGGATGCCGAGCACGCGGGCCAGCACGTGCACCCCGGTGACGCCGAGCAGCTTCTGCACCTGGCTCGCCGCCAACATCAGCAGCAGTGTGATCAGCAGCACCGTCAGCATCGCCCCGATGACGCCGCCGATCCGTTGCGGATCGCCCTGGGCGTCGGCGACCAGCAACACGGCGGCGCCCAGCGCGCCCGGCCCGGCGATGAACGGCATCGCCAGCGGGAACACCGAGATGTCGTCGCGCACGGTGGCCTCGGCGTCCTCCTCGGCGGTGGTCGAGGTGCCACCGGACATGCGCGCGAACACCATGTCGATGGCGATCAGCAGCAGCAGGATGCCGCCGGCGGTGCGCAGCGCCGCCATCGAGATGCCCAGGTGGGTCAGCAGCGGCTTGCCGAGGAAGGCGAACAGCAGCAGGATCGCGGTCGCGATCAGGGTCGACTTCAGGGCCAGCTTTGCGCCGCTCGGCCGGTGTATGCGACGGCGTCAGCGCGGCGAAGGCGATGGCGATGTCGGGCGGCCCGATGGTGGCGAAGAAAGTGGCGAAGGCGATCAGCGCGGCCTCGAACATGGCAGGCGGTCCGGAGTCTGGAGTGGGGGTGTGAAGGTCGCGCCAGACTACACCGTCGCGGCCCATTCCGGAACCCGTTGCGGCGCACAACAAGGCGGCGCTACGCCCCGCCCGGCGCGACGTGATAGACTAGGTGCATGCCGAGCCTGGTGATCAATACCGGCGACCTCGACCGCTTCATCGCCGAGCGGGCCGGGCTGCTGGACGTGGCCGGACAGGCCTGGGCGGCGCGCCACCTGCGCCGGTTCCTGCTGCGCGACGGGCGCAGCCATCACCCGGTGCGCGGCAACTTCGTCGGCCGCGAACTGCGCGACAACTTGCGCCGGGCCCGCCACCTGGGACTGGATCCGGTGTGGTTCCGCATCGATCCGCGGGTCGAGGACGAGATCGGCTGCGTGCTCGATTGGGTCGGCGCCCTGCCGCAGATGGATCCGCGCCTGGCCGGCAAGCTGAAACGCATTTCCTACGAGGATGCCCGGGTCCAGGCCGACGACTGGCATGCCAGGCTGGCGCAGGGACGCGAGGCTACGCTCGGCGAGGAGGCCGATTCCTGCGACACCGAGATCGAGCTCGACGGCGGCTGGCGCTGGGTGCGGCTGACCTCGGCGGCGGCGCTCGACTACGAGGGCCGGCGCATGCGCCACTGCATCGGCGACGGGGCGTACGACCGCTTCCGCACCGAGATCTTCTCGCTGCGCGACGCGCACAACGAGCCGCATGTGACGCTCGAATTCGATCCCGGGCGCGAGCGTATCCAGCAGGCGCGGGGCCGCGCCAACAACGACGTGCCGGGCAAGTACCTGGACACCGTCGAGGTGCTGCTGCGCCGCCTGCGGCCGAAGCGCCTGCACACCCGCCTTACCGAGTTCGCCATCGCCGAGGACGGCGACATCCTGCGCGTGTCGCGCGCCGCCGACTGGCCCGCCGGCACGCGTCTGCTGCGCCATCTGGTGCTGTCCAACCGCGACGACGTCACGGCGCTGCCCGACGGCCTGCACGTCAACGGCTCGATGCTGCTGAACAACTGCCGGCTCGAGCGGCTGCCGCGCGACCTGACCGTATGCCACAGCCTGGCCGGCCTGGCGCTGTCGCCGATCAGCGAACTGCCCGAAGGCCTGGTCGTGCGCGTGCTCAACCTGGAGGACAGCCTGGTCAAGACCATCGCGCCGGGCACCCGGGTGCTGCGCGAGCTCTACCTGCTGCATTCGCAGGTGCGCGAGCTGCCGCCGGGATTGAGCGTCGGCGAGTTGATGATCTTCGACGGCCGCGAGATCACCACCCTGCCGCCCGACCTGACCGTCGGCGGCCGGGTCATCGGCGAGATCATGCCAGATCTCGAGTCCCGGGGCGTGCCGCCGACCATCGTGGTGATCGGCGACGTCAATTTCCCCGACCTTTTGTTCGAGTATCTCGACGCGGTGACCATCTATGGCCGGCTCGAATACGCCGGCTGGACCAACCCGGGCTTCCCGCGCCGACTGGAGGTGCACGGCGACTTCGACCTGTCGGAGGCGCACCTGTCGGCGCAGTGCGCCGAAGCCGAGGTGATCGTGCACGGCGATCTCGACCTGCGCGGTGCCTCGCTGCCGGGACTGCCGGTGACCTGGACGGTGCATGGTCGCATCGAACGCGACTGACTCGCGGCACGGTTTTCAAGTCCGACCGGATGTAGGATACTGGCGCTCAGGCGGCCGGCGAAATGATGCCGCCACAGGGCAAGACCAAGATCAAACAGCGTCGGGGAGGAACGACCATGGCCGACTTCACGGTAACCAGCAACAGCTTCAGCGACGGCGACTATCTGGGCGCCGACCACGTCCTGTCCGAGGCCTTCGGCTTCGGCTGCGCCGGCGGCAACGCCTCGCCGCACCTGGCCTGGAGCGATCCGCCCGAAGGCACGCAGAGCTTCGCCGTGCAGTGCTTCGACCCCGACGCGCCGACCGGCAGCGGCTTCTGGCACTGGGTGGTGGTCAACATCCCCGCCGACGTGCGCGAACTGCCGCTCGGCGCCGGCAGCACGGCGCCCGACGGCCTGCCCGCCGGCGCGTTGCAGGTGCGCACCGATTTCGGCGCGCCCGGCTACGGCGGCCCGTGCCCGCCCGAGGGCGACCACCCGCACCGCTATTTCTTCAACGTCTACGCCGTCGGCGCCGCCGAACTGCCGGTGACCGCCGACACCGCCGCCGCGGTGGTCGGTTTCCAGCTGCACTTCAACGCGCTGGCCAAGGCCTCGACCATGGGTCTGTACAAGCGCTGATCGGGTCATGACCGACAAACCGAGGCGCCGGCCCGAGGACCTGCGCAGCCACCGCTGGTTCGGCACCGAGGGCCTGCGCACCTTCGGCCACCAATCGCGCATCAAGCAGATGGGGTTTGCCCGCTACGACTACATGGGCAAGCCGATGATCGCGATCATCAACACCTGGAGCGACATCAACCCCTGCCACTACCACTTCAAGCAGCGGGTCGAGGAGGTCAAGCGCGGGGTCTGGCAGGCCGGAGGCTTCCCGGTCGAGCTGCCGGCGATGTCGCTGTCGGAGCCGATGGTCAAGCCGAGCACCATGCTGTACCGCAATTTCCTCGCCATGGAGGTCGAGGAACTGCTGCGCAGCCATCCGGTCGACGGCGCGGTCCTGATGGGCGGCTGCGACAAGACCACGCCGGCGCTGCTGATGGGCGCGATCAGCATGGACATCCCGGCGATCTTCATGCCTGCTGGGCCGATGCTGCGCGGCAACTGGGGCGGCGAGATCCTGGGCAGCGGCTCGGACTCCTGGAAGTACTGGGACGAACTGCGCGCCGGCAACATCACCGAAAGCGACTGGCACGAGATCGAAGGCGGCATCGCGCGCTCGTTCGGCCATTGCATGACCATGGGCACGGCGGCGACCATGACCTCGGTCGCCGAGGCCATGGGCATGACCTTGAGCGGCGCCAGCTCGATCCCGGCGGCCGACGCCAACCACCCGCGCATGGCCACGGCGACGGGCCGACGCGCGGTCGAGATGGTGTGGCAGGACCAGCGGCCGAGCGCGCTGCTGAGTGCCGGCTCGTTCGACAACGCCATCCGCTGCCTGATGGCGCTGGGCGGCTCGACCAACGCGATCATCCACATCATCGTCATGGCCCGGCGCGCCGGGGTCGATCTGGGGCTCGAGCGCTTCGACGAGATCGCCCGCGAGGTGCCGGTGGTCGCCAACCTGCGCCCGGCCGGCGAGTTCCTGATGGAGGACTTCTTCTACGCTGGCGGCCTGCGCGGCCTGCTCGCCGGCATCGCCGACAAGTTCGACCTGGACTGCAAAACCGTGACGGGACAGACCCTGGGCGAGGACATCGCCGGCGCTCGTGTGTTCAAGCCCGAGGTGATCCGCGGCACCGACGCGGCAATCTATCCCGAGGGCAGCCTCGCCGTGCTGCGCGGCAACCTGGCGCCGGACGGCTGCGTCATGAAACCGGCGGCGGCGGAGCCGCACCTGCATCGCCACACCGGCCCGGCGCTGGCGTTCAAGGACTCCCCCGAACTGAAGGCCAACATCGACCGCGACGATCTCGAGGTCACGGCGGACAGCGTGCTGGTGCTGCAGAACGCCGGCCCGCAGGGGGCGCCGGGCATGCCCGAGTGGGGCATGCTGCCGATCCCGAAGAAACTGCTGAAGCAGGGGGTGCGCGACATGCTGCGCATCTCGGATTCGCGCATGAGCGGCACCAGCTACGGCGCCTGCATCCTGCACGTGGCGCCGGAGGCGGCGATCGGCGGGCCGCTGGCGCTGGTCCAGACAGGGGACATGATCAGCGTCGACGTCGCCGCGCGCGGCCTCGAGCTGCGCGTCGAGGACACCGAACTGGAGCGCCGCCGCGCCGCCTGGCAGGCGCCGCCGCGGCACTACGGCCGCGGCTACGGCGCCATGTTCGCGCGCCACATCGAGCAGGCCAACGAGGGCTGCGACTTCGACTTCCTGCTGGCCGGAGACGAGATACCCGAACCGGCGATCTTCTGAGGGGGGAAGAGCCATGCAGACGGTGACATTGGGACGCACGGGATTGGAGGTTGGCGTCGCCGGGCTCGGCTGCGGCGGGCACAGCCGCCTCGGACTCGGCACCGGCGGCAGCCCCGAGGATTGCGTCGAGCTCGTGCGCGGCGCCATCGACATGGGCGTCAACTTCATCGACACCGCCGCGGTCTACGGCACCGAGGAAGTGGTCGGCGCCGCCATCAAGGGCCGCCGCGACGAGGTGGTGATCTCGACCAAGCTGCAGATCGTCAAGCCCGGCACCTCGGTCCTGGGCGACGATTACATCAGCGGCGCGGACTACGCGCGCGGGCTGGAGGATTGCCTGCGCCGCCTCGGCACCGACCATGTCGACATCCTGCACCTGCACGGGGTGATGCCGGAACAGTACTTCCATTGCGTCGTCGAACTGGTGCCGGCGCTGATGCGGCTGCGCGAGCAGGGCAAGATCCGATACCAGGGACTCACCGAACGTTTCATCTACGACCCGCAGCACCGCATGCTGACCCAGGCCCTGCAGGACGACCACTGGGATTTGGTGATGACCGGCTTCAACCTGGTCAACGCCTCGGCGCGCAAGCGGGTGTTCACCCTGACCCGTGAGAAGGATGTCGGCACGCTGATCATGTTCGCGGTGCGCCGGGCGCTGAGCGTGCCCGAGGCGCTGACCGACCTGATCGAGGAACTCATCGGCGACGGCATGATCGACGGCAGCCAGATCGACCACCAGGATCCATTGGGTTTTCTGATCAGCGACGGTGGCGCCGCCAGCGTGGTCGAGGCCGCCTACCGCTTCTGCCGCCACGAACCGGGCGCCCACGTGGTGCTGACCGGCACCGGCAAGCTCGAGTATCTGCGCCAGAACGTCACCTCGATCCAGGCCGGGCCGCTGGCGCCGGCGGCGCTGCGGCGCGCCGAGCGGGTGTTCGGCGGGGTCGACTCGGTTTCCGGCAACTAACGGGGGTGCAGGACGGATTAAAATCGATATTCCGTTGACATGGCCCGGAATTTGGATTTTTGTCGAAGGGCCAATGCTGGATCAGGCGCCGCCAAGCGGCGTATACTTGGTCCGACGTCAGGTTTCCCGGGGCCGCGGGGCGCCGGAAAGAGCAACAGGACCGCCGCAAACGGCGGCCGCGTGCAAGGTCGGTAGAATCAACGAACCGGTCACATGAAGAACCAATTAGGGAGGCTGAATATGATCCGCAAGACACTCGCCTGTCTCGCGTTCGTGCCGTTCGCCATGGGCGCCGCCGACGCATCCGCCGACACGTTCGTACGCATGGTTTCGGGGCCGTCCGGCGGCTCGTGGTACCCGCTGGGCGCCAAGGTCATGCAGGTGCTAGGCGAAGAGGTGAAGGGCATCGCCACCTCGAACACCTCGGGCGGCGGCGTGTCGAACGTCAAGGCCGTCAACGGCGGCGACGCCGAGATCGGCTGGACCTACGCCCATACCGTGGCCAACGGGTTCAAGGGCGTCGGCAAGTTTAAGAAGCCGCAGGAGAACGTGCGCTACTTCGCCACGCTGTATCCGGCGACCTTCCAGGTCGCGGTGCCGAAGGACTCCAAGATCATGTCCTTCGCCGACATGAAGAACGCCAACATCAGCCCGGGCAAGGCCGGCTGGACCGGCACCGCCTTCGCCGAGTCGATCCTCAAGGCCTACAGCTTCGACTTCGCCACCATCAAGAAGAACGGCGGCACCGTGCACCACGTCAGCTACACCGAGTCGGTGGCACTGATGAAGGACGGCCACGTCGACGTGTTCATGGGCGCGACCTCGGTGCCGCAGGCGAGCTTCCTCGAACTCGAGCACAGCCCCGGCATTCGATTCATCTCCGTGCCCGAGCCGAAGCTGACCGAGATCATCAACGCCAATCCCGGCTACATCCGCGGCATGATCCCGGCGTCCGCCTACGCCAGCCTGGACAAGGATGTGCCGTCGCTGGGCATCGTCACCTCGATGATCGTGCACAAGGACCTGCCGGACGACCTGGTCTACAACATGTGCAAGAGCTTCTGGGCCAACCACGGCAAGTTCGTCGAGGTGAAGAAGATCTGGAAGCGCGTGGCGCTGAAGGCGGCGTTGAACGGCGCCTCGGTGCCGGTGCATCCCGGCGCCAAGAAGTGCTACGACGAATTGGGCGTGTCCCAGTAAGTCTCAGCAACACCGACGGGGCGCCGGCCTTGACCGGCGCCCCGCGCACGTATTCTTGTTAATCGATTTCGCCGGGAATTAGCCGTGGACGGGCAGGGGCAACGCCTCGAATACCACGAGGCAAAAGACTATACCTTCCTGGATAACCTGCAGCGCATGCGCGACCGGCGCAGCCTGGCCTATTGGATCACCGCCGTTTGCGCCGTGATCGGCGTCGGCCTCGCTTTCTACCACCTGTTCGCCGCCGCCTACGGCGCGCCCGAGACCCGCTCGTTCCGCTCGGTGCACCTGTCAGGCATGATGATCCTGGCGGTGCTGATCTACCCGCTGTTCCGCGACTCGACCAAGTCGCCGGTGATCATCCCGGGCGACGCCGGCAACCTGCGGCGCATGGTCGGCTTCGGCATCGACATGGCGATCATCGCCGCGATCCTGTTCATCCAGGTGTGGACGATCTGGGACATCGACGCCTTCCACCTGCGCTACGGCGAGAAGGAACTGCCGGACCTGATCGTCGGCGGCATCCTGATCGTGCTGATCCTGGACGCGACCCGCCGCGCGGTCGGCTGGGCGATGGTCTTCGTCGCCGGCTTCTTCATCATCCATTCGCTCTACGCGCACTACTTCTTCGGCTTCATGTACGGGCCGCCGACCCGCTTCGGCAAGTACATCGACACCATCTTCATGAGCTCGGACGGCATCTTCGGCATCCCGCTGCATGTGTCGGCGACCTACATCGTGCTGTTCATCATCTTCGGCGGGGTGCTGCTGCGCTCGGGCGCCGGGCGCTTCTTTGTCGACCTCGCGATCGCCCTGACCGGATACCGCACCGGCGGACCGGCCAAGGCGGCGACGGTGGCCAGCGCCTTCACCGGCACCGTCTACGGCTCGGCCGTGGCCAACGTTGTCACCACCGGCTCGTTCACCATCCCGCTGATGAAGAACCTGGGTTACCGCGGACGCTTCGCCGCCGCGGTCGAGGCCTGCGCCTCCTCGGGCGGGCAGATCACGCCGCCGATCATGGGCGCCGCCGCCTTCATCATGGCCGAGTTCCTGCAGACGCCCTACGCCTTCGTCATCGCCGCGGCGGCGCTGCCGGCGTTCCTGTACTTCGCCACCATCTACTTCATGGTCCACCTGGAGGCCGAGAAGCACGGCATCGAGAAAATCGACAAGTCGCGGCTGCCGGCGGTCGGCGAGGCGCTGAAGGAGGGCTGGCACCTACTGCTCTCGGTGGTCGTGCTGGTCGGCCTGCTGGTGATGGGCTACACGCCGATGAAGGCCGGCTTCTGGAGCATCTTCGCGGTGCTGGTGCTCAGCTTCTTCAACAAGACCACGCGGATGAGCCCGGCCGACATCCTCGCCGCCTTCGAGAGCGGCATCAAGTCCGCGGTGCCGGTGGCGGTGGCCTGCGCCTGCGCCGGCATCATCATCGGCTCGGTGTTCGTTTCCGGCCTCGGCCTCAAGTTCACCCAGTCCGTGATCGACCTGTCCGGCGGGCAGCTCCTGCCGCTGCTGGCATTGACCGCGATCGCGGCGATCATCCTCGGCATGGGCATGACCACGACGGCGGCCTACATCACGGTGGCGGCGCTGATCGTGCCGTCGCTGATCAAGATCGGGGTCGAGCCGGTGGCGGCGCACATGTTCGCCTTCTATTTCGGCGTCGTCTCGACGATCACGCCGCCGGTGGCGCTGGCCGCCTTCGCCGGCGCCGCCATCGCCAAGACGCCGCCGATGTCGACGGCGGTCGAGGCCAGCAAGGTCGGCATCGCCAAGTACCTGGTACCCTTCGCCTTCGTCTACAATCCGTCGCTGCTGCTGCAGGGGCCGTGGTGGCTGTCGGCCTATTCCTTCGCCGCCGTGATGCTGGCCTACTGGATCCTGTCGGCGGCGCTGGAGGGCTGGATGAAGGGCCGCCTGCCGGTGGCGCTGCGTTTGGTCGCGGCGGTCGCGGCGGTGCTGCTGATGCTGCCGCCGCAGAACGAGCTCATGGGCCTGAGCGGCTACGCCTTCAACCTGCTCGGCCTGGTGCTGACCGCTGTCCTGGTGATGATACGTCGGCGCGGCCAAGTGCAGCCGGCGGCCGGGTGAGGAGCGGGATATGGGCAAGTACTTTCTCGGCAAACCCTGGCACTGGCTTCTGCTGGCACTGGTCTTCGTCCCCCTGATCGTGCTTGGCGAGTGGCACGTGCATATCAGTCAGTTCAACACCTACGTCGTGCTGCTGATCGCCCTGGTGGCGCTGATGCTGGCGCTGATCGTGGTGCCGCACAAGCCGGGCGAGCAGATCACCCGCGACCCGCTGGAAGAAGAGTAGCGCCCCAGAGCAGCCAACCAGTATGGCCAACGGGTCTGCGACGCGCAAAACAGACTGTCTCAATTCCCACCCGGAGAGTAACAACATGATCGATCTGTACAGCTGGGTCACGCCGAACGGGCGCAAGGTCTCCATAATGCTCGAGGAATCGGGCCTGCCCTACACCGTCCACCCGATCAACATCGGCCAGGACGAGCAGTTCGCCCCCGAATTCCTCAAGATCAGCCCGAACAACAAGATCCCGGCGATCGTCGACAACGACACCGGCATCGCGATGATGGAGTCGGGCGCCATCCTGCTCTATCTGGCGGAAAAGTGCGGCAAGTTCATGCCCACCGACGAGAAGGGCCGCTGGAAGGCGATGGAATGGCTGATGTGGCAGATGGGCGGCGCCGGCCCGATGCTCGGCCAGTCGCACCACTTCCTGCACTTCAACCCGGGCAAGGCGCCCTACGCCGAGGAGCGCTACGCCAAGGAGGCGCAGCGGCTGTACGGCGTGCTCGACAAGCGCCTCGCCGACAACGAATACCTGGCCGGCGAGTATTCGGTCGCCGACATCGCGACCTGGCCGTGGATCTCGCGGTTCGAATGGCAGCGCATCGACATGAACGACTTCCCCAACGTCAAGCGCTGGTACACCGCCATCGCCGCCCGCCCGGCGGTGCAGAAGGGATTCGACGTGCCCAAGAAGGTGATGGATATCCCGATGCCCTGACGGGCCTGACCGAGCGAGGAGACACGCGGCCATGGACATGCCGATCAACCGTTTCAAGGCCGCCATCGGGCGCGGCGAGCAGCAGATCGGGCTTTGGTGTTCGACCGGCTCCGGCGCCATCGCCGAGGCGATCTCGTACAGCGGCTACGACTGGATCCTGGTCGATACCGAGCACACGCCGAGCTCGGTCACCGACGTGCTGGCGCAGCTGCAGGGCCTGGCGCCCGGCACCGCCAGCCCGATCGTGCGCCCGGCGTGGAACGACGCGGTGCTGCTGAAGCGCTTCCTCGACATCGGCACGCAGTCGTTCCTGATCCCCTGGGTGCAGAACGCCGAGGAGGCGGAAAAGGCCGTCGCCGCCGTACGCTACCCGCCGCGCGGTCTGCGCGGGGTCGCCGCGACGCATCGCGGCAACCGCTGGGGCCGGGTCGGCGACTACTTCGCCCGTGCCGACGAGCAGATCTGCCTGCTGGTCCAGGTCGAGACCGCCGAGGCCGCCGCCGAGGTCGACGCGATCTGCGCCGTCGACGGTGTCGACGGGGTGTTCATCGGACCCGGCGACCTGTCGGCGGCGATGGGCCACCTGGGCGATATGCGCCATCCCGAGGTGGACGACGCGATCATGGGCATCCTCGAGAAATGCATGGCCGCCGGCAAGCCGGCTGGCATCCTGACCGGGGTCGAGGAGGACGCGCAGCGTTATGTCGAGGCGGGCTTTACCTTCGTCGCCGTCGGCTCCGACATCGGCCTGCTGGTCAAGCACGCCGACGCGCTGGCCAAGCGCTTCGGCCGCGGCGGCTAGGGCGCCCCACATGCGGCTGACGTCCGCCGAACGGCGGATGCTGGACGGCGGCGACGGGCCGGCGGCGGCGCGGGCCCTGCGCGTGGTCATCGCCGCCGGCGAGATGCTCGGCGCCGAACGGCTGCTGGAAATCACCTCGGCGCACATCGACGGCTGCCTCTACTACGGCGACAGCGGCGTCCACTTCGCCGAGCGCCTGGTCGCAGAGGGCGGCCGGGTGGCGGTTCCGGCGAGCCTGAACGTCGGCGCGCTCGACCTGCTGCATCCCGAGCTGATCGACACCGACGACCACCGCAAGGCGATGGCGCGGCGGTTGATGGACGCCCACGTCAAGCTGGGCTGCACGCCGAGTTGGACCTGCGCGCCGTACCAGGCCGGCCACCGCCCGGGGTTGGGCGAGCAGGTCGCCTGGGCCGAAAGCAACGCCATCGTCTTCGCCAACTCGGTGCTCGGCGCGCGCAGCGAGCGGTACGGCGATTTCCTCGACATCTGCTGCGCCATCACCGGCCGGGCACCGGCGCACGGCCTGCACCTGGAGGAGAACCGCCGCGCCACGGTGGTGGTCGACGTCACCGGTCTGAGCGACACTCTGCTGCGCCTCGATGCCCTCTATCCCGTGCTCGGCGCCTGGCTCGGACGGGCCGTCGGCGACCGGGTGGCGGTGATCGACGGCTTGCCCGAAGACGTGAACGAGGACGACCTCAAGGCGCTCGGCGCCGGCGCCGCCTCCTCGGGCGCGGTCGGGCTGTTCCATGTCGCCGGCGTCACTCCCGAGGCACCGAGTGTCGCCGCGGCCTGCGGCGGTGTCGAGCCCGACGAACGCATCACCGTCACGGCGGGGATGATCCGCGACACCCGTGACCGCCTGTCGACCACGGCGTCCGACGCGCTGGCCTGCCTGGCGCTCGGCAGCCCGCACTTCTCGGCCGACGAGACGCGGGCCTTCGCCGGCCTGCTCGCCGGCCGGTGGCCGGCGGTGCCGGTCTATCTGTGCACGGGGCGGCACACGGTCGAGGCGCTGGAGGCCGAGGGGCTCCGTGCCGAACTGGAGGCCCTGGGGGTCCAGTTCGTCATCGACACCTGCGTCGTGGTCACGCCGATCATCCGCGGCGGCGACGGCGTGATGATGACCAACTCGGCCAAGTTCGCCCACTACGGCCCCGGCAACACCGGGCACGAGGCGGTGTTCGGCTCGCTGTCGGACTGTGTCGAATCCGCCGTTGCCGGGCGGGTGACGCGGGACGAAAAGCAATGGCGGTAAGCGTGCGGGGCCGGGTTTTGCTCACAGGCCGGGCCGCCGGGCCGCTGCTGGTGCTGCGCGCACCGATCAGCTTCTGGGGCGGGGTCGATCCGGCCACCGGGGTGATCACCAACGCCCACCATCCCGACCGCGGCGCCTCGATCAAGGGCACGATCCTGGCCCTGCCCGGCACCATCGGGTCGAGCGGCGGCAGCGGCATCCTGCTGGAGCTGCTCTACACCGGCGCCGCGCCCGCCGGCCTGCTCCTGGCCGAACCCGACGCCATCCTGGCGATGGGCGCCGTGGTCGCGCGCGAAATGGACTACGCCCGCATGCCGGTGCTGCAGGCGCCGCTTGAGGGGCTGGAAAGCGGACGGAACGCGACCATCACCGAGGACGGAACGCTCACGCTCGACTGACGCTCACGTCACCAGGAACCCGTGCGCGAAGGGGTCGCGGTCGTCGACATGAATGCGGTTGTCACCGTGGATGCGGGCCCAGCCCTCGATCGAGGGCACGATGGCGGCGACGTCGCCGACCGTCGTGCTGTCCTCGATGCGGCCGGTGAACAAACTGCCGATGATGCTTTCGTGCACGAAAGAATCCCCGACTTTCAGCTCGCCGCGCGCCGTCAACTGCGCCATGCGCGCCGAGGTGCCGGTGCCGCAGGGCGAGCGGTCGATCGCGCGATCGCCGTAAAGCACGGCATTGCGGGCGTCGGCGTCGGGGTGTTTCGGTTTGCCGGTCCACATCACGTGGCTGAGGCCGCGGATCGCCGGTTCGCTTGGATGGGTGAAGTCGTGGGCCTCGTTCAGGCGCGCGCGCAGGATGGGGCTCAGCCGCTGGATGTCGGCGGGGGTCAGGTCTTCCAAGTCGCGGAAGTTCTGCTGCGCCTCGACGATGGCGTAGAAGTTGCCGCCGTAGGCGACGTCGACGGTGAGCCGGCCCAGCTCCGGCACCTCGACCTCGAGGCCACTGGCAACCAGGAACGACGGCACGTTGGTCAGGCGCACGTTTTCGACGCCGCCATCTTGCTCGCCATAGCGCGCCTCGACCAGGCCGGCCGGCGTGTCGAGGCGCAGGACACCGGGTGTTCGCGGCGTCACCAGGCCGCGCTGCAGCGCCACCGTCACGGTGCCGATGGTGCCGTGGCCGCACATCGGCAGGCAGCCGCTGACCTCGATGAACAGGATGCCGAGGTCGCAATCCTCCCGCGTCGGCGGATAGAGAACGCTGCCGGACATCACCTCGTGGCCGCGCGGCTCGAACATCAGCGCGGTGCGGATCCAGTCGTGCTCGGCGAGGAAGTGGCGGCGCCGCTCGATCATGTCGGCGCCGGCGAGCTCCGGCGCGCCGTCGACCACCACGCGCACGGGATTGCCGCAGGTGTGCGCGTCGATACAGGTGAAGGTTTTGACCGACATGGGGCTAACGATAGCGGTCGATGCGGAAGGGGGACAAGTCCAAGCCCGGATCGCGGCCGCCGATCAGGTCGGCGAGCAGGCGCCCGGTCGAGGCCGAGCCGGTCAGGCCCAGGTGGCCGTGGCCGAAGGCGTAGAAGACGTTCGCCTGCCGTTTCGACGGCCCGATCACCGGCACCGAGTCCGGGCTCTGCGGCCGGTTGCCCATCCAGTCCGTGCCCTCGGTGGTGTCCAGGCCGGGCAGGTAGCGCTGCGCCAGTTTGGCCAGGGCGCGCGAGCGGGCGTAGTTGGCCGGCGCCTCCAGCCCGGCGAATTCGGCGGCGCCGCCGATGCGCAGACCCATCGCCATCGGTGTCAGCACGAAGTGGTCCTCGGCGAAAGTGATGTAGCTCTCGACCTCGATGCCTGGGGCGGTAATGGTGCGGTTGTAGCCGCGCTCGCTCTCCAGCGGAAAGGGTTCGCCCAGCTGTCGCGACAGCCGCGCCGACCAGGCGCCTGCGGCGATGATGATCTTGTCGGCTTCGATGCGCCCGCCGCCGCGCAGGACCACGGCATTGGAGTCGAGGCCGGCGACCTCGCCGGTTTCGAACGTCACGCCCCGCGCGCGCAGATGGTCGGCCAGTCCGACCGACAGCGCCCGCGGATCGACGTAGTGCCACCAGTCCTCGACGTAGCAGCCGGCCCGGGCCTCGGGTCCCAGCGCCGGCTCGCGCGCCTTCAGGCCGGCGGCGTCCAGGGGTTCGTGATCGTAGCCGTGGCGGCGGCGCAACTCCCAGTCCGGCGCCTCGGCATCGAAAGCGGCCCGCGAGCGGTAGACGAACAGGGCGCCGTCGCGGCGCAGCAGATCGTCGAGCCTGGCCGCGCCGATCATCGCCGCGTGGTCGGTGAAGGCGGTGCGGTGCAGGTCGGCGAGCGCCGCGACCGTGTTGGCGATGGCGTCCGTCGAGCCGGCGCGCAGGTAGTGGCGCAGCCAGGGCAGCAACCGCGGCAGGTAGCGCCAGCGGATCGCCAGCGGGCCCAACGGGTCGATCAGGTATCGCGGCACCTTGAGCAGCGTGCCGCTGCCGGCGTTGGGGATGATCTCGCAGGCGGCGATGGCGCCGGCGTTGCCGCACGACGTGGTGTCGTCGACCGGATCGCGCGCGATGACGGTCACGTCGTGGCCGTCGCGGCGCAGGAAGAAGGCGGTGGCGAGACCGACGATGCCGGCGCCGACGATGACGATGGGTGGGCTCATGGCGGCGACGATGGCAGATGCGGGCAGGTGCGTCGAGAGGATTGAAAGGCCCGGGATCCCCCGCCGCCCGGAGGCGACGGGGGACGGAAGTTGAAGCGTGCAACAACAACTTCCCGGCGGAGGCGCCGAGGCGCTCCCACCGGGGCGTAGTATAGCCGCAAGCCGGTTGCAGCGGGAGTTTTCTCGATCGCCACGCTGTTACAATGCTGAAAAAAAAGACACAATTGAAAAATTGATTAATAATTAGTCAAAATCGTCGGAAAACCGCGCCGCGCCTGGGCCGGCCGCGATTTCGCAATTGCGAGACAGCGGCTTGATTCGCAAGGCGAAACCGGCTTTTCCCCAGATTCGCTGATGGTTGGCACGGATCTTGTAACCCTCCGGGCCGTGCAACAACAACTTCCCAGCGGAGTTTTACTCATGAGCTTCAAGACCCGAATTCGTTCCGTCACTGGCGCCGGTGTTCTCGCCGGCGCGACCCTGGCCCTGACCGCGGGCCTGGCACAAGCGGCCGACACCATCAAGGTCGGCGTGCTGCATTCCCTCTCCGGCACCATGGCGATCAGCGAAACCACGCTGAAGGACACCATGCTGATGATGGTCGAGGATCTGAACAAGAACGGCGGCCTGCTCGGCAAGAAGGTCGAGGCGGTGGTCGTCGACCCGGCCTCGAACTGGCCGCTGTTCGCCGAGAAGGCGCGCGAGCTGATCGAGAAGGAAAAGGTCTCGGCGGTGTTCGGCTGCTGGACCTCGGTTTCGCGCAAGTCCGTGCTGCCGGTGTTCGAAGAGCTGAACGGCCTGCTGTTCTATCCGGTGCAGTACGAGGGCGAGGAATCCTCGCGCAACGTGTTCTACACCGGTGCCGCGCCGAACCAGCAGGCGATCCCGGCGGTCGACTACCTGATGAGCGAGGACGGCGGCGAAGCCAAGCGCTGGGTCCTGCTCGGCACCGACTACGTCTATCCGCGCACCACCAACAAGATCCTGCGCGCCTACCTGAAGTCCAAGGATGTCGCCGAAGCCGACATCATGGAGAACTACACCCCGTTCGGCCACTCCGACTGGCAGTCGATCGTCGCCTCGGTGAAGAAGTTCGCGTCCGCCGGCAAGAAGACCGCCGTGGTCTCGACCATCAACGGCGACGCCAACGTGCCGTTCTACAAGGAGCTCGGCAACCAGGGCATCAAGGCCGAGGACATCCCGGTCGTCGCCTTCTCCGTCGGTGAAGAGGAACTGGCCGGTCTGGACACCGCGCCGCTGGTCGGCCACCTCGCCGCCTGGAACTACTTCATGAGCGTCGACACGCCCGAGAACGAAGCCTTCATCGCCAAGTGGAAGGCCTTCATCAAGGACGAAAAGCGCGTCACCAACGACCCGATGGAAGCCCACTACATCGGCTTCAAGATGTGGGTGCAGGCGGTGCGTCAGGCCGGCACCACCGACGTCGACGCGGTGCGCCAGGCGATGTACGGCCAGAAGGTCAAGAACCTGACCGGCGGCGTCGCGGTGATGAACACCAACCACCACATGTCGAAGCCGGTGCTGATCGGCGAGATCCAGGAAGACGGCCAGTTCGAGACCGTGTGGAACACCGACGGCGTGGTCATCGGCGACGCCTGGTCCGACTTCATCCCGGAAAGCGCCAAGCTGACCGCCGACTGGACCTTCCCCTGGGTCTGCGGCAACTGCGAGAAGCCCAAGTTCGCCACCGGCGCTGGCATGTAATCGCCAGCCCCCCTCGACACCCGGACCGTCGGTAGTTTCGAAGCCTCCCGGCGGTCCGGGCTACCCCCCAAAACAAAAAAAACCAATCCGGAATGGATAATGTCCCTTTTCGTTAAGACCTTTACCGCGATCGTCCTGGCCCTGGGATTTTTTCTCCCGCAAGCGGTCACTGCTTCAGATACCGCCGGGGGCGATCTGCGAGCCCTGGTCGACGGCCTCGCGGCCAAGAGTTTCAAGCAGAAAATCGTCGCCATCGAAAAGCTCGCCGCCACCGGGGACGCCGAAGTGGTGCCGGTGCTGCAGACGCTTCTGGACGGCAAGCTCTACACCCGCAAGGCCGACAAGAAGCTGGTCCGCGCCGACAAGCAGGGGCGGGTCTACACCCTTTCCGATCCGCTGAGCGGCGAGGTGTTTGGCGACGTCAAGAAGCGCAAGCTGAAGAAGGTGCGGGTCAACAACAAGCTGCGCGGCATCCTGCGCGGCGTGCTCGGTGGCCTGACCCTGCTCAGTCCCGACGCGGCGGTGCGTGCGCAAGCCGTCGAGTCGGTGATGAAGGCGCGCAGCGCCGCCATGCTGCCGACCCTCGCGCGCGCGATCGAGCGCGAGGAGGACCCCGGACTGCGCGAGCGCATGGTCCTCGCCCGCGCCGCGACCAACCTGTTCGCGGCTAAGGACGAGGCGGCGCGGCTGGCCGCGCTCGACGGCTTGGCCGGTAACGCGACGTCGCAAGTGCGCTCGCTGCTGAACGAATTCGTCGCTTCCGGCAAGGCTTCGGAAAAGGTCGTCGCCGCGGCCAGGAAGGCGCTGGTCACGGTCGAGGAGCGGCTGCGCTTCTGGGAAACCATCGGCGACATCTTCCGCGGCGTCAGCCTCGGTTCGGTGCTGCTGCTGGCCGCCGTCGGCCTCGCCATCACCTTCGGCGTCATGGGCGTGATCAACATGGCGCACGGCGAGATGGTGATGATCGGCGCCTACACCACCTTCGTCGTACAGGAAGTTTTCCGCGCCTACGCGCCCGAGGCCTTCGGCTTCTCGCTCGCCGTGGCGGTGCCCGCCGCCTTCCTGATGTCGGGCCTGGTCGGCATCGCCATCGAGCGCGGCGTGATCCGCTTCCTCTACGGCCGGCCGCTGGAAACCCTGCTCGCCACCTGGGGCATCAGCCTGATCCTGCAGCAGGCGGTGCGCTCGATGTTCGGGCCGACCAACCGCGACGTCGGCGCGCCGGAGTGGATGAGCGGCGCCGTCGAGTTTTCCAACGGCCTGCTGCTGACCTACAACCGCCTGTGGATCATAGCCTTCAGCCTGATCGTCGTCGGCGGCATCGTCGTGGTCCTGCGCAAGACCGCCTTTGGCCTGCAGATGCGCGCGGTGACGCAGAACCGGGCGATGGCCAACTCGATGGGAATTCGAACAGGTGCGGTCGACGCGCTGACCTTCGGCCTCGGCTCGGGCATCGCCGGCATCGCCGGCGTCGCGCTCAGCCAGATCGACAATGTCAGCCCCAACCTCGGCCAGGCCTATATCATCGACAGCTTCATGGTCGTGGTGTTCGGCGGCGTCGGCAACATCTGGGGCACCGTGGTCGGCGCCTTCAGCCTGGGCATCGTCAACAAGTTCCTCGAGCCGGTCGCCGGCGCGGTGCTGGCCAAGATCCTGGTGCTGATCGCCATCATCCTGTTCATCCAGAAGCGACCGCGCGGCCTGTTCGCCCTCAAAGGCCGCGCGGTGGAGGCCTAGGAGATGAAGCCGAGCCTCCTGATCAGCGAACGCGGCGGCCAGATCCTGCTCGCCAGCATGGTGATCCTGGCGATCGGCGTGCCGGCGCTGAACCTGCTGGTCGATCCGGCCTCGCCGTTCCATGTGCCCGACTACATGGTCGGCCTCGTGGGCAAGTATCTGTGCTTCGCGCTGTTGGCCATGAGTCTGGACCTGGTCTGGGGTTACTGCGGCATCCTCAGCCTCGGCCACGGCGCCTTCTTCAGCCTGGGCGGCTACGCCATGGGCATGTACCTGATGCGCCAGATCGGCGATCGCGGCGTCTATGGCAACGCCGAATTGCCCGACTTCATGGTGTTCCTCAACTGGCAGGAGCTGCCCTGGTACTGGACCGGCTTCGACATCTTCCCGGTGGCGCTCTTGATGGTCATGCTGGTGCCCGGCCTGCTCGCCTTCGTGTTCGGCTGGTTCGCCTTCCGCTCGCGGGTCACCGGCGTCTATCTCTCGATCATCACCCAGGCGATGACCTTCGCCCTGATGCTGGCCTTCTTCCGCAACGACATGGGCTTCGGCGGCAACAACGGCCTGACCGATTTCAAGGACCTGCTCGGCTTCGACCTGCAGGCGCCGGGCACGCGCGCGGCGCTGTTCGCCGCCTCGGCGCTGGCGGTGGCGGCGGCCTACCTGCTGTGCCGGGCGATCACCGCGTCGCGCCTGGGGCGGGTGTTGCTGGCGATCCGCGACGCCGAGAGCCGGGCGCGCTTCCTCGGCTACCGGGTCGAGTACTACAAGCTGTTCACGTTCACTGTCTCGGCCGTGCTCGCCGGCATCGCCGGCGCGCTCTACGTGCCCCAGGTCGGCATCATCAATCCGAGCGAGTTCGCCCCGGCGGCTTCGATTGAGATCGTCATCTGGGTCGCCGTCGGCGGCCGCGGCACGCTCTACGGCGCCGTGCTCGGCGCGATGCTGGTGAATTACGCCAAGACCTACTTCACCGGAACCCTGCCGGACCTGTGGCTGTACATGCTGGGCGGGCTGTTCGTCGCCACCACCATCTTCCTGCCCCGTGGCATCGTCGGCGCCATCCCGGCTTTCGGCGACGGCAAGTACGGGCTGCGCGGCACCCTGTTCACGCGCCCGACGAAACCCTCGAGCCAGGCGGCGGAGTAGCAGCGAGATGATGACGACCGACAGCATCGAAGCCGCCGACACCTTGCTCTACGTCGACGGCGTCTCGGTTTCCTTCGACGGCTTCAAGGCGCTCAACCGGTTGAGCTTCTTCGTGCTCAAGGGCGAGCTGCGCGCGATCATCGGGCCGAACGGCGCCGGCAAGACGACGATGATGGACGTGGTCACCGGCAAGATCCGGCCCGACGACGGCGACGTCTTCTTCCAGGGCGACATCGACCTGACCAAGCTGGACGAGGCCCGCATCGCCAACCTGGGCATCGGCCGCAAGTTCCAGAAGCCGACGGTGTTCGAGACCCAGACCGTGTTCGAGAACCTGGAACTGGCCCTGGCCGGCAACCGCAAGGCCCGCGAAAGCCTGTTCTTCCGCCTGTCGGGCGAGCAGGCCGATCGCATCGACGAAGTCATGCGGGTGATCGCGCTGGGGGACTTCCGCGACCGCCTCGCCGGCTCGCTGTCGCACGGCCAGAAGCAGTGGCTGGAGATCGGCATGCTGCTGATGCAGGAGCCGAACCTGCTGCTGGTCGACGAGCCGGTCGCCGGCATGACCGACGCCGAGACCGAGCAGACGGCGAAACTGCTGCGCGAGATCGCCATCGACCACACCGTGGTCGTGGTCGAGCACGACATGGAATTCGTCAAGACGCTGGATTGCCGAGTCACCGTGCTGCACGAGGGTTCGGTGCTGGCCGAGGGCGCGCTGGAGACGGTGCAGCAGGACCAGCGCGTCATCGAAGTCTACCTCGGGCGTTGATGGGGGGGCGCTGAGCATGCTGCGGGTGGAAAACATCGATCTGTTCTACGGTGCCAGCCAGGCCCTGCGCGGGGTCGGGGTCGACGCGATCGCCGGTCGTGTCACGACGGTTCTCGGCCGCAACGGCGTCGGCAAGACCAGCCTGCTGCGCGCCGTCGTCGGCCAGCAGGCGATCGCCGATGGTCGCATCGAGTGGGAGGACGAGGATATCCAGTCGCTGCCGCCGCACGCCCGCGCCGCCCGCGGCATCGCCTACGTGCCGCAGGGGCGCGAGATCTTCCCGCTGCTGACGGTGGAAGAGAACCTGCAGACCGGCTACGCCGCGCTGCCGCGGGCGCTGCGCCACGTCCAGGACGAGATCTTCGATCTGTTTCCAGTGCTTAAGGACATGCTCGGGCGGCGCGGCGGCGACCTGTCTGGCGGTCAGCAGCAGCAACTGGCGATCGCCCGCGCCCTGGTCACACGCCCCCGGCTTCTGGTGCTCGACGAGCCGACCGAAGGCATCCAGCCCTCGATCATCAAGGACATCGAGCGGGTGATCCGCCTGCTCGCGGCGCGCGGCGATATGGCCATCCTGCTGGTCGAGCAGTATTTCGAATTCGCCCATGCGCTCGCCGACAGCATCTTCGTCATGGACCGCGGCGAGGTGGTGATGGCCGGGGCCAAGGACGAGCTGGTGGAAGACGATGTCCGTCGCTACCTCACGGTCTGAGCGTCCGGCCATGCCGTCGGGCAAGCGGCTCGAAGTGCACGGCGCCGCGGAGCTGCGCTACGTGCTTAAGCAAGGCCAAACCGGGATCGAGCACCTCTACGTGCGCGATCCGATGAAGTTCCTGTTTCCCCGTTCCGAAGCCGGCGAGCCGCCGACCGCCGTCGTGGTGACCACCGCGGGCGGCATAGTCGGCGGCGACCGGCTGGACCTGGACATCGCCGTCGGTGACGGCGCCGAGGCGCTGGTCACGGCACAGGCGGCGGAGAAGGTCTACGGCTCCCTCGGACCCGACTGCAGCATCGAGGTCGCCCTGACCGCCGGGCAGAACGCCTGGCTGGAATGGCTGCCGCAGGAAACCATCCTGTTCGAGAACGCGCGGCTGCGCCGGCGCACCCGCCTCGACCTGGCCGATGTCTCTCAAGCCATGGCCGGCGAGATCCTGGTGTTCGGTCGCGTCGCCCGCGGCGAGGTGATGACCCGCGGCCTAGTCCGCGATGCCTGGGAGATCAGGCGTGACGGCCGCCTGGTCTGGGCCGACGCGCTGCATCTGGACGGCGACCTGACCAAGCCGCTTTGCCACCCGGCCGGCTTCGCCGGCGAGCGCGCCTGCGCCACCGCCGTCTACGCCGCGCCCGGCGCCGAAACGCGGCTCGACGAAGCGCGCGACATCCTCGCCGACCCCGACGGCGTGTGCGCCGGGGTCACCGCCTTTCCCGGCCTTCTGGTGGCGCGCTTCCTGGCGCCCGATCCCTACGCCCTGCGCCGGGTCTACGCCGGCTACTGGGCCGGCATTCGACATCATCTGGGCGCGCGGCCAAAGCGTATGCCGCGCCTCTGGTACGTCTAAAGACACTGGGCTTTTTTGGGAAGGAAAGACCGTGAACCTGACACCGAGAGAAAAAGACAAGCTGCTGGTCGCCACCGCGGCGATGGTGGCGCGCCGACGCCTGGAGCGCGGCGTGAAGCTGAACTACCCCGAGGCGATCGCGCTGATCACCGACCATGTGGTCGAGGGCGCGCGCGACGGTCGCTCGGTCGCCGAACTGATGCGCGACGGTGGCACGGTGATCGCCCGCGAGCAGGTCATGGAGGGCATCGCCGAGATGATCCACGAGATCCAGGTCGAGGCCACCTTCCCCGACGGCACCAAGCTGGTGACCGTGCACAACCCGATCCGTTGAGCGGAGGCAGATCATGATCCCGGGAGAAGTCTTCACCGCCGACGGCGACATCATCCTCAACGAGGGCCGCGAGATCGTGAACCTCCGTGTCGCCAACACCGGCGACCGGCCGGTGCAGGTCGGCTCGCACTACCACTTCTTCGAGACCAACGCGGCGCTCGAATTCGACCGCGCCGCGGCGCGCGGTTGCCGCCCCGACATTCCTGCCGGCACCGCCGTGCGCTTCGAGCCCGGCCAGACTCGGGAGGTGACCCTGGTGCGCTACGCCGGCAAGGGTGAAATCTGGGGCTTCAACGCCAAGATCAACGGCGCGCTGGAGGGCTGAGCGATGGCATTCACGATCGACAGAGGCTCCTACGCCGCCATGTTCGGCCCCACCGTCGGCGACCGTGTCCGCCTCGCCGACAGCGACCTGGTGATCGAGGTCGAGGAGGACCGCACCACCTACGGCGAGGAGGTCAAGTTCGGCGGCGGCAAGGTGATCCGCGACGGCATGGGCCAGTCGCAGGCGACGCGCGAGAGCGGCGCCGTCGACACCGTCATCACCAATGCCCTGATCCTCGACTGGTGGGGCATCGTCAAGGCCGACGTCGGCCTGCGCGACGGCCGCATCGTCGCCATCGGCAAGGCCGGCAACCCGGACGTGCAGCCCGGCGTCGACATCGTCATCGGCCCCGGCACCGAGGCGATCGCCGGCGAGGGCCGCATCCTGACCGCCGGCGGCATCGACGCGCACATCCACTTCATCTGCCCGCAGCAGGTCGAGGACGCGCTGTATTCCGGCGTCACCACCATGCTCGGCGGCGGCACCGGCCCGGCCGAGGGCACCAACGCCACCACTTGCACGCCCGGCGCCTGGCACATCGGGCGCATGCTGCAGGCGGCCGACGGCCTGCCGATGAACCTGGGTTTCCTCGGCAAGGGCAACGCCTCGCGGCCCGAGGCGCTGGCCGAGCAGGCGCTGGCCGGCGCCTGCGGGCTTAAGCTGCACGAGGACTGGGGCACCACGCCGTCGGCCATCGACACCTGCCTGGGTGTGGCCGAGGAGTACGACATCCAGGTCGCCATCCACACCGACACCCTGAACGAGTCCGGCTTCGTCGAGAACTCGGCCGCCGCGTTCAAGGGCCGCACCATCCACACCTATCACACCGAAGGCGCTGGCGGCGGCCACGCGCCGGACATCATCAAGCTGTGCGGCGAGGCCAACGTGCTGCCGTCCTCGACCAACCCGACGCGGCCGTTCACCGTCAACACCATCGACGAGCACCTGGACATGCTGATGGTCTGCCATCACCTGGACCCGCGTATTCCCGAGGACGTCGCCTTCGCCGAAAGCCGCATCCGCCGCGAGACCATTGCCGCCGAGGACATCCTGCACGACCTCGGCGCCTTCTCGATGATCGCGTCGGACAGCCAGGCCATGGGCCGGGTCGGCGAGGTCATCTGCCGCACCTGGCAGACCGCCGACAAGATGAAGAAGCAGCGCGGCGCGCTGGCGGAAGACGGCCCCGGCAACGACAACTTCCGCGTCAAGCGCTACGTCGCCAAGTACACCATCAATCCGGCGATCGCGCATGGCATCTCGGCCCACGTCGGCTCCATCGAGGTCGGCAAGCTGGCCGACCTGGTGTTGTGGAAGCCGATGTTCTTCGGCGCCAAGCCCGACGTGGTGATCAAGGCCGGGACCATCGCCGCGGCGGCGATGGGCGATCCCAACGCCTCGATCCCGACGCCGCAGCCGGTGCACTACCGGCCGATGTTCGGCGGTTACGGCGGCTCGCTGGCGCGCGGCTCGGTCAGTTTCGTCTCCCAGGCGGCGGCGGACGCCGGCATCGGCGAGGCGCTCGGCCTGGCCAAGGACTGCGTCGCCGTCGCCGGCGTGCGCGGCATCGGCAAGGCCGACATGAAGCTGAACGACCTGGCGCCCGAGATGGAGGTCGATCCGGAAACCTACGAAGTGCGCGCCGACGGCGAGCTGCTGACCTGCGAGCCCGCCGAGGTGGTGCCGATGGCGCAGCGCTATTTCCTGTTCTGAGGGGGGAGGGGAAATATGCGCCGCGCCATCGAACTCATCCCGCCGTCCACCGCCGCCCGCGAGGCCGCCCGGGCGACGGTCACGCTCAGCTTCGAGGACCGCCACCGCCGCCGCATCCGCCTGATCGACGACGCCGGCGAGCCGTTCCTGCTCGACCTGCCCAGGGCGACGCAGATGCAGCACGGCGACCTCCTGCGGCTGGAGGCCGGCGGCAGCATCGAGGTGCGCGCCGCGGTCGAGCCGGTGCTGGAAGCCTCCTGCACCACGATCGAGGACACCGCGCGCATCGCCTGGCATATCGGCAACCGGCACACGCCGGTGCAGGTGCTGGCGAACGGCCGCCTGCGCCTGCGCCACGATCACGTGCTGAAGGACATGCTGCTCGGTCTCGGCGCCCGCGTCGACGAAGGCGAGGCGCCGTTCGCGCCCGAGTCCGGGGCGTATCATTCGGGGCACGGCCATGCCCACTGAGCGTGCCCTGCTGCGGCTGATGACCTGGCTGTCGCCGAGCTTCCCGGTCGGCGCCTATACCTATTCGCACGGCATCGAATACGCCGTCGAGGAGGGCCTGATCGGTGATGGCGAGACCCTGCGCACCTGGGTCGAAGGCGTGATCGCGTTCGGGACGGGGCGTGTCGACGCCCTGCTGTTCCGCCGCGCCTGGGAAGCCGCCGGGCCCGGAGATCTGAAATCCGTCAGCGAGATCGCCGACTGTCTGCGCGGCAGTTCGGAAATGGCCCTCGAGAGCAGCGCCCAGGGCAACGCCTTCCTGCGCGGCGTGCGCGACGTCTGGCCGCACCCGGCACTGGATACCTGGGCGGCCTGCCTGGCCGAATCGGGCCGGCCGGCCGCCTACGCCGTCGCCGTCGGAGTCGTCGCCAAGGTCCAGGGTATCCCGCTGCGCGACGCCCTGGCCGCCTTCCTGCACGCCTTCGCCGCCAACCTGGTCTCCGCCGGCGTGCGCCTGGTGCCGCTGGGCCAGGCCGCCGGACAGCGGGCGCTGGCCGGGCTCGAACCCGTCATCATCGAGGCGGTCGATGCCGCCCTCGCCGCCGATCCGGCAGACCTGGGCGCCGCCGCGCCGATGGTCGACTGGTGCAGCATTCGTCATGAAACCCAATACACGAGGTTGTTTCGATCATGAGCCTTTCTGAACTTCATCCCCAGGGCAATCCCCTGCGCGTCGGTGTCGGCGGTCCCGTCGGATCCGGCAAGACCGCGCTTCTCGAAAATCTGTGCAAGGCGATGCGCGCCGACTACGACGTTTCCGCGATCACCAACGACATCTATACCAAGGAGGATCAGCGCATCCTGACCGCCACCGGCGCCCTGCCGCCGGAGCGGATCATGGGTGTCGAGACCGGCGGTTGTCCGCACACGGCGATCCGCGAGGACGCCTCGATCAACCTCGCCGCGATCGACGAGATGTGCCTGCGCTTTCCGCATACCGAGGTGATCTTCGTCGAATCCGGCGGCGACAACCTCGCCGCCACCTTCTCGCCGGAACTGGCCGACATCACCATCTACGTGATCGACGTCGCCGCCGGCGAGAAGATCCCGCGCAAGGGAGGTCCGGGCATCACGCGTTCGGATCTGCTGGTGATCAACAAGACCGACCTGGCGCCGCTGGTCGGTGCTGATCTGGATGTCATGGAGTCCGACACGAGCCGCATGCGCGGCGCCCGCCCGTTCGTCTTCACCAACCTGAAGGCCGGCGACGGCGTCGACGCGGTGGTCAGCTTCATCGTCGAGTTCGGCGGCCTGCGCCGCTCGCGGGCGGCGCTGCGGGCCTAGTTTTTTAGTTCTCCAGCGCCTCGGCCAGCTCCGACCGCTCCTCGCAGCCGCTGGGACAGAGCTTCTCCAGGTGCTTCAGGTGGGCGCGCGCCTTTTCCGGCCGCTTGATCCTCAGGTACAGCTCGCCGAGGTATTCGTGCGCGCCCCGGTGCTTGGGGTCGAGCTGCAGCGCCTTGCGGTAGTGGCGCAGCGATTCTTCGTACCGGCCGAGATGGCGGGTGGCGTATCCCATCAGGTTGTAGGCGTCGGCGTTGCGCGGGTTCTGCCGCAGTTCGGCGTCGAGCAGCGGCAGCGACGCGGCCCACTGCTTGCGCGCGATCGCGCCGCGCGCCTTCTTCATCGGCGACACGGCGGGGGGCGGCGCCGCCGACACGTCCGAGCCGGTATCAGCGGCGTCGGCCGGCAGGGCGAAAGCCACAACGAAGGCGAAGCAGAGCAGGGTGCGCATGGAGTGGTTTCCTTCGGGCAGGGTCGGTTCGGGTCGTCACATGACATGTGGGTCTTTCGGCAGGATATTCCACCCTGCGGAAAATGGACGGAGCTTTGTCAATTGGGTTGAACGGTTGGGTAGTTAAGGTCTTAATGACCTTCCGGGAAGGTTTGAACCAAGGGGCGAGGCGCATGCGGGCGCTGCTGTTCGAGACTCCATACAAGCGCTTCTTCTACGGCTGGGCGATCCTCGCCGTGGCCACCATCGCCATGTTCGCGACCGGGCCCGGACAGTCGCATACTTTCGGCATTTTCGTCGACCTGATCGCCGCGGATCTGGACATCTCGACCACCTCGGTGGCCTCGTCCTACGCCTTCGCCACCCTGATCGCCTCGTTCGGGCTGTCGCGCATGGGCCGCGTGGTCGACCGGTTCGGCCCGCGCAAGGCGCTGCTCGGCATCGTCACGCTGCTCGGCGTGTCGTGTTTCGCCTTCGGCGCGGTGGCCGGCGTGATCACGCTCTCCATCGGCTTCATGTTCCTGCGCTTCCTCGGCCAGGGCTCGATGATGCTCGGCTCGGCCAACCTGATCGCGCAGTGGTTCAACGCCCGGCGCGGCGTGGCGATGAGCATCATGATGCTCGGCTTCTCGGCCTCGGTGGCGGTGCATCCGTCGCTGGCGCAATGGCTGATCGAGACGGTCGGCTGGCGCCAGGCCTGGTTCTGGCTCGGCGGCATGACCTGGATCCTGATGCTGCCGCTGATCTTCCTGTTCGTCCATGACAAGCCCGAGCCCCTGGGGCTGCGCCCCGACGGGGTCAAGCCGGATCCCGCCGATTCGGAATCCGCGGCGCCGGCGTTGACCGGCCTGACCCAGCACCAGGCCCTGCGCACACCGGCCTTCTGGATCATCGTTACCTGCATGTTCATGCCAGCGATGCTGGTCACCGCGCTGTTCTTCTATCAGGTGTCGATCTTCGAGCAGCATGGCCTGAGCCGCACCCTGGCGGCCAGCGTGTTCGGTGTCTCGGCGCTGTCGATGGCGATCGCGATGCCGATTTACGGCTGGTGCCTCGACAAGGTCGATCCGAAATACGTGCTGGCCTCGGCGCTGCTGCTGCTGGCGGGATCGCTGGTCGGAATCACCTTCGTCTACACCCCGGCCCAGGCGATGGCCTATGCGATCCTTTTCGGCGCCAACTCGGCGGCGATGATGACCCTGTTCGGATTCCTGTTCGCGCACTATTTCGGGCGCAAGCATCTCGGCTCGATCCAGGGTCTGGGGCAGACCATCGGCGTCGTCGGCGCCTCGATCGGGCCGTTGCCGCTGGGGGTGGCGATCGATACCTTCGGCAGCTACGACGGCACCCTGCGCGGGCTGGCCCTGCTGCCCGTTGCCGCCGCGGTGTTGGCGTTGTTCCTGAGGGTGCCGGAAACTCCGGCGACGGAAAAGGAGGACTGACCCATGCCGACCTTGCAGATCGCGCCCGGCGAGGCGCTGTACTACGAATACGAAGCGCCCGCCGACGGCGGCAAGACCTTCGTCTTCGTCAACGCGCTGACCGGCAACACCGGCATGTGGACCGCCGGCATCACCGCGGCGCTGTGGGCCGCCGGCCATGGCACCCTGGTCTACAACTTCCGTGGCCAGGAAAAGACCGAGTTCGCCGACACGACCGAATTGACCCCGGCACTGGTGGTCGAGCACCTGTGCCGCCTGCTGGCCGAGGTGACACCACCGTCGCCGATCCTGGTCGGCCTGTCGATCGGCGGGCTGTTCGCCGCGCAGGCCCATCTCGCCGGGGCGCCGGCGGCCGGCCTCGTGCTGACCAACACCCTGCGCAAGCCGTGCCAGCGGCTGGACTGGATCAACGAGGCCATGGTCCGCCTGGCGCGGGTCGGCGGCGGCCGCCTGGTGATGACCGCCAACATGCCGCAGATCGCCTCGCCGCAGCTGCTCGCCGCGATGTGGGACACGACCTTCACCGACGAGCCGTACGAACCGCCGGCCGAGACCGACGGGCTCTTTCGCCTGATGCTCGGCTCGCTGCAGACGGATTGGGATTTTCCTTACGAAAAGATCGATGTGCCGGTGCTGCTGCAGACCGGCGTGCTCGACCGGGTGTTCCGCATCGAGGCCGACGTCGCCGAGCTGAAGGCGCGCATCGCGGATGCCGAGGAGCAGGTGTGGGACGACGCCGGCCACCTGATCCCGCTCGAGGACCCGGACCGCTTCGCCGCCGAGCTGCTCGACTTCGCCGGACGCTGCTAGCCTAAAAACCACCACAATGCGGTGCTAGAGCACATTTGACGAACGTAGAATCGTTTTTAACCGATGTCTGATTCCCTGCCCTGTTGTTTTTAGCCAGGGAGGTTTTCATGGGCTGGGCGTACGGGATTGATCTTCGGCAGCGTGTGGTG
>Ga0209785_1000134_pt1 | contig 29448 bp, 31 predicted proteins | sample WorMetG1BERMUDA2_FD_187403 | JGI IMG/M metagenome (GOLD analysis project Ga0209785, IMG submission 187403) | Marine gutless worms symbiont microbial communities from Max Planck institute for Marine Microbiology, Germany - Inanidrilus... ...
CGCGAGAACCATTGAGGAACTGTGGAGCGCCATCGCCGAAGGGATCGAGAAAGTCACGCCCACCGAATGCGAGAACTTCTTCGCTGCCGCAGGATACGACCAGGATTAAATCGAATCCGCGCTAGCACGGCCATGTCGCATGGGCGATATATTTCATTTTACGAATATTTGGTGTGATCCAAAAAGCTTCCGCTGTTTGGAATTGTTAAAGATTTAACAAATTCCGACATTTATCCGGTGTTTTACACCTGTTTTGTGGGTATTGACAGCGGCAGCATGGTTAGGCATTCTGGGCGTAGGACTGGTTCCTGAGCGACAGTAATAAAAGCAATAACCTGGCGTTCAATGAGGGGGAAATAACAACAAGAGCCAACTCCGCCCGAATAAGTTTGATTCGGTAGGGGGCGTTCCTTTCCCATTCTGGTGAATCGGTCAACAGGTGCTTGCGGGCACCATTTGTCGAAGTCCTTTTTACTGGGAGGGAACTCAGTATGAAAATGAAACCTACGACGGTTGGCGCGTTTTTCCTGACCGTGGGCTTGGCGTTTTCCGCCACCACCATGTCGGCCCAGGCGGGCGGTATGGCCGATGTTCGTATGCTGGTCAGCAACTGCTTCAACTGTCACGGAACGAATGGTGTCAGTGCCGGCGTCATCGACGGGCTGGACGAACTGTCGTCCAAGCGCATGTCCAAGGCCATGAAGCAGTTCAAGTCCGGCGCCAAGGCGGCGACCATCATGAACCGGATCGCGAAGGGGTACTCGGACGCCGAGATCGATGCGATGGCCAAGTACATCGCCACCGCGAACGGCAACAAATAAGAGGGGAACACAAGCCATGTACGACTTTTCTCGCAGAAGCTTTCTGCAAGCCACCGGCGCTGTTTCCGCTCTGACCCTGGCGGGCTGCGTCACCACCTCGAGCAAGGCCCGCGTTATCGTCGTCGGCGGCGGTTTCGGCGGCGCCACGGCGGCCAAGTACGTCAAGTTCTTCGATCCCAGTGTCGACGTGACCCTGATCGAACAGAACAAGACCTACACCACCTGCCCGTTCTCCAACGCCTACCTGGGCGGCCTGGTCAAGTTCGGCGACATCACCCACAACTTCTCGGCCATGGCCGGTCACGGCGTCAAGGTGGTCAACGACATGGTCACCGGCGTCGATCCGGTGAAGAAGACCGTCACCACCAAGGGCGGCCAGTCGATGTCCTACGACCGCCTGATCATGTCGCCCGGCATCGATTTCCGCTGGGACACGATCGAGGGCTACGACGCGGCGGCTGCTGAATTGGTGCCGCACGCCTGGAAGGCCGGTCCGCAGTCGCAACTGCTGCGCAAGCAGCTCGAGGCGATGGACGACGGTGGCGTGGTCGCCATCGCGCCGCCGCCGAACCCGTTCCGCTGCCCGCCGGGGCCGTACGAGCGGGCCAGCCTGATCGCCCACTATCTGAAGGCCAACAAGCCGCGCTCGAAGGTGCTGATCCTCGACGCCAAGGACAAGTTCTCGAAGCAGGGCCTGTTCACCGAAGGCTGGAAGATCCACTACGGCGACATGATCGAGTGGGTGCCGGCGGCCAAGGACGGCAAGGTCCTGGGTGTCGACGCCAAGACGCGCACGCTGAAGACCGACTTCACCGAGCACAAGGTCGCTGTCGCCAACGTCATCCCGGCGCAGAGCGCCAACATGCTGGCGGCGAAGGCCGGCCTGACCGACAAGAGCGGCTGGTGCCCGATCAACCTGGCCACCTTCGAATCGAAGCTGCACCCGGGCGTGCACGTGATCGGCGACGCCGCGATCGCCAGCGGCATGCCGAAGTCGGGCAACGCTGCCAACACCCAGGCCAAGGTCTGCGCCACGGCGGTGGTCGACATGCTGGCCGGCCGTACGCCGGGCACGCCGAAGACCACCAACACCTGCTACAGCCTGATCACGTCCGATCACGGCATTTCGGTGACCGCGGTCTACGAACTCGGCCCGAAGAAGTACGGTGGCGTGAAGGGGTCCGGCGGCCTGACGCCGAAGGCCGCTGGCCGCGAGTTCTGGAAACAGGAATCGCGCAACGCCCGCGGTTGGTACGCCAACATCGCCGAGGACATCTGGGGCTGATCCCGGTCCGCAACGGCTTGAAACGAGGGGAGGGACTTCGGTCCCTCCCTTTTTTTTGTACATTAGAAAACAATAATGTTAGACTGACACCGGTCTTTTCAATCATCCCCTTTTCTGGATAATGGCGGGGAGGGTTGAACCTACCCGTTCAGGGGGCGAGTTCTTGACCGGCATGGAAGACACCAGCATCGACATCGTCGTCGCGGACAAATCGCCGATTGTCCAGGCCGGCCTCGGACGTCTGTTCGGCAACGACGAGCGGTTCACCCTGATGGCCACCGCCGCCGATGGCGAGCGGTTCATCGAGGCCGTCGACCGCATGTGCTTCGACGTCGCGGTGATCGGCTGGGACATGCCCTACATGGACGGCCGCACGGTGCTGCAGCAACTGCGCGAACGCCAGGATCCGCCGCGCATCATCGTCTACACCGGCAACGCCGCGCCGGACGTACCGCGCCAGGTGATGCAATTGGGCGGCGCCGGTTTCTGCTCCAAGCGCGAGGCGCCGGAACGGCTGGTGGAGACGGTTCTGTCGGTCGCCGAGGGGCGCATGGTGTTCCCGTTCATGGACATGAGCCAGCCCGGCGGCGACCCTTTCGCGACCCTGACCTCGCGCGAGCAGGAACTACTGGCGGCGCTGGCGCACGGCCGCACCAACGCTCAGATCGCCGGCGATCTGGAGATCTCGCTGAACACGGTGAAATTCCACCTGAAGAACCTGTACGGCAAGCTCAGCGTGAAGAATCGGGCCCAGGCCGTGGCCCATTACCTGAAATCGCACGGCTGACGACCGCGGTTCCGGGGCGCAGTTCCCCAGTCCTATCAAGACCTTCCCAGATGCGACAAATTCCGACTCACATCCGGCGTCGGATTCGGGTAGGGTGCGCCCCCACTCCTGGGTGGGGTTCGTCCCGCCCAAAAGAGTTCCGACGGCCCTACTTGCGGGTGTTCACAGATCCGATGCGCGACAGGATGATGCGACTTCCGAATTGGAGCGGATACGGAAAATGCTAGCACGGGTCGACAACCCCTGTCGGGGGCCGATTTTCGTTCACGCCCTGCGCGCGCTGACCGAGGCTTCGGCCCGCGCCGCCGCCGGCTGGATCGGCCGCTGCGACCGCGGCCGCAGCGGCGACGCCGCCGTGCGGGCGATGACTGACGAACTGGCGCGCCTGCCGATTCGCGGCCGCGTCGTGGTCGGCGAGGGACTGAGCCCGGCCAGCGAAGGCCTCGGCACCGGCACCTCGTTCGGCGAGGACGAAGCACCCCTGTGCTACGACATGGCCGTCGATCCGGTCGAGGGCACGTCCTATCTGGCCCGCGGCATGACCAACGCCATGGCCGCGGTGGCCCTGACCCCCGAGGGCACGATGTTCGATCCCGGCCCGGCCTTCTACATGGAGAAGTTCGTAACCCCGGCGGTGGCCAAGGGCAAGATCGATCCGGAAGCCCCGGTCGAGACCAAGTTGAAGACCCTGGCGCATCTGCTCGACAAGCCGCTGACAGACCTGACCGTGTTCGTGCTGGAAAAGCCGCGCCACCGCGAGCTGGTCGAGCGAATTCACGCCGCCGGCGCCCGCGTCGCGCTGTATCCCGCCGGCGACATCGCCGGGGCGCTGATGGCGGCGCTGCCGAATACGGTCTCGGCGTCCTCGCCGCACACCTCGATCGATGCCCTGATGGGCACCGGTGGCACCCGCGAGGGCGTGATCTCGGCCTGCGCGGTCAAGGCCCTGGGCGGCGAATTCTTCGCCCGCATTGATCCGCAACTGGCGACCGAGAAGGCGGCGGTGCAGAAATCCGGCATTGACACCCGCGCCTGGCACGCGGTCGACGACCTGGTGCGGGCCGACGAGGTTTACTTTTCGGCCACCGGCATCACCACCGGACTGCTGTTCGAAGGGGTACAGCGCGAGGCCGAGGAAGAGCGCACGCAGAGCCTGCTGATCGCCGGTCCGGGACGGCACCGCCAGGTGCTGACCAGCTTTCACGCGGCGCCGATGAACGCCTGAAGGGGGAACAGTCGATCATGCCGTTCAACAAACTCGACAGACCGATCGTCCTGAGCATCGTCGGTGATTCCGCCGCCGGCAAGACGACGCTCGCGCGCGGCATCGCCGGGATCCTCAGCACCGACCGCGTGCTGGCGCTATGCACCGACGACTACCACCGATTCGACCGCACCGAGCGGAGCCAGAACGGTCTGTCGGCTTTGGATCCGGAAGCCAATTACATCAATATAATGGAGCAGCATCTTCAGATGTTGCGCGAGGGCAAGCCGGTGCTGAAGCCAGTGTACAACCATGATGGCGGGACACTCGACCGTCCCGTCTACGTCGAGCCGCGCGACTACATCATCGTCGAGGGCCTGCTCGGCTACACCACCCGGGCCCTGCGCGACTGCTACGACGTCAAGGTCTACCTCGAGCCGGCCGAGGACCTGCGCGTGAAATGGAAGGTCCAGCGCGACACCGCCAAGCGCGGCTATACCGAGGCGCAGGTACGCCAGTCGCTGGAAAAGCGGGCCACCGACAGCCTCGAGTTCATCGAGCCGCAGCGCACCTTCGCCGACATGGTGGTGCGCTTCTTCCCGCCCGAGGACAACACCGAGGAGACCGGCGCGCATCTGAACGTCCGCCATACCCTGCGTCCGACGCTGCCGCATCCGGACCTGACCCCGATCCTGGAGGCCGGGGCCAAGAAGGGCCTACGCCTGGAGCTGGCGCGCGACGTTGACGGCAAGCCGGTCGACGTGCTGGAAATCGCCGGCGATGTCGACGACAAGCGCGCCGGCGCGATGGAGGATCTGCTGTGGAAGCTGATCCCCGAGGCCGCGCACCTGCGCGACAACGTCGGCAGCTTCTACGACGAAAACAACGAACTCGCGACCAGCCACCCGCTGGCCCTGTCGCAGCTGATGATCACCTATCACATTGTCAAGGCGGCCCTGGGCCACCACGCGATCTAAGGAGAATTGATTATGTCCGCCAGCCATAAGGATATGGCCAACGCCATCCGCTTCCTGTCCGCCGACGCCGTGCAGAAGGCGAATTCGGGCCATCCCGGCATGCCGATGGGCATGGCCGACGTGGCGACGGTGCTCTACACCAGGTTCCTGAAGTTCGATCCGAAGGCGCCGAACTGGCAGGACCGGGACCGCTTCGTGCTGTCCGCCGGCCACGGGTCGATGCTGCTCTATTCGCTGCTGTACCTGACCGGCTACGACGGCATGACCATCGACGAGCTGCGCAACTTCCGCCAACTCGGCGCCAAGACCGCCGGCCACCCCGAGTACGGCCACGCCGCCGGTATCGAGACCACCACCGGGCCGTTGGGCCAGGGCATCACCACCGCGGTCGGCATGGCGCTGGCCGAGAGCATGCAGACGGCCCGCTTCGGCGGCGAGGTGGTCGACCACCACACCTATGTGCTGGCCGGCGACGGCTGCCTGATGGAAGGCATCAGCCACGAGGCGATCTCGATGGCCGGCCACTTCGGGCTCGGCAAGCTGATCGTGCTGTGGGACGACAACAGCATCTGCATCGACGGCCCCACCGACAAGACCGTCGGCGACGACCAGCTTGCCCGCTTCACCGCCAGCGGCTGGGACGTGCAGTTGGTCGACGGCCATGATGCCGACGCCGTCGCCGCCGCGATCGAGCATGCCAAGGCCTCGGACAAGCCGTCGCTGATCGGCTGCCGCACCACCATCGGCTACGGCGCCCCGACCAAGGCCGGCTCGGCGTCGACTCACGGCGCGCCGCTGGGCGACGACGAGATCGCCGGCGCCCGCGAGGCGCTCGGCTGGCCCTACGAGGCCTTCGCCATTCCCGAGGACGTGCTCAACGCCTGGCGCGCCGCCGGAGACCGCGGCGCCATCGAGCGGCAGGCCTGGGAAGGCCGCGTCGCCGGCATGGACGACGCCGCCAAGGCCGACTTCGAGCGTTCCAGCAGCGGCGGCCTGCCCGAGGGCTGGATGGACGCGGTCAACGCGCATAAGCGCAAGATGTCGGAAGAGGCGCCCAAGCTGGCCACCCGGCAGGCTTCGGGCAAGGCGCTCGAGGCGCTGACCCCGGTGATCCCGGAGATGATCGGCGGCTCCGCCGACCTGACCGGATCGGTCAACACCAAGGCGCCGGGCATGGAGCCGGTCACCGGCGACGACTTCTCCGGCCGCTACGTGCATTGGGGCGTGCGCGAGCACGGCATGGCCGCGGCGATGAACGGCATGGCCCTGCACGGCGGCTTCATTCCCTACGCCGGCACCTTCCTGGTCTTCGCCGACTACATGAAGGGCGCCATGCGTCTCAGCTCGCTGATGGAGCAGCGGGTGGTCTACGTGCTGACCCACGACTCGATCGGCCTCGGCGAGGACGGCCCGACCCACCAGCCGGTGGAGACCCTGGCAACCCTGCGCGCGACGCCCAACTTCAACGTCTTCCGGCCCTGCGACGCGGTCGAGACCGCCGAATGCTGGGCCCTGGCGCTGGAAAACACCAAGACCCCGTCGGGCATGGTGCTGACCCGCCAGGGCGTGCCGACCCTGCGCACCGAGCACACCGACGAGAACCGCTGCGCCCGCGGCGCCTACGTGCTGGCCGAGGCCGAGGGCGGCGATCGTCGGGTCACCCTGCTGGCCACCGGCTCCGAAGTCTCGATGGCGATGGAGGCGCGCGAGGCGCTGCAGGCCGAGGGCACGCCGACCGCGGTCGTGTCGATGCCGTGCTGGGAACTGTTCGAGGCGCAGGACGACGCCTACCGCGCCGAGGTGCTCGGCCCGGGCACCGTGCGGGTCGCGGTCGAGGCCGCCGTGCGCATGGGCTGGGACCGCTATCTCGGCGAAAACGGCGGTTTCGTCGGCATGAGCAGCTTCGGTGCCTCGGCGCCGGCCGGCGAATTGTTCAAGCATTTCGGCATCACCGCCGACAACGTGGTTGCCGCCGCCAAGGCGCGGCTCTGATCCAAGAAAAGCAAAGCACAGCTAAGCTAAGTTCTACGAAGAGGAACCGAAAACATGGCTCTCGTTTCGATGCGTCAACTGCTCGACCACGCCGCCGAGCACGGCTACGGGCTTCCCGCCTTCAACGTCAACAACATGGAACAGGTCAAGGCGATCATGGACGCCGCCGACGCGACCAACAGCCCGGTGATCCTGCAGGGTTCGGCCGGCGCCCGCAAATACGCCGGCGAACCGTTCCTGCGCCACCTGATCCTGGCCGCGGTCGAAGCCTATCCGCACATCCCGATCTGCATGCATCAGGACCACGGCACTTCGCCGGCGGTGTGCCAGCGCTCGATCCAATCGGGCTTCAGCTCGGTGATGATGGACGGCTCGCTGCGCGACGACGGCAAAACCCCGGCGTCCTATGACTACAACGTCGACGTCACCCGCCGGGTGGTCGACATGGCGCATGCCTGCGGCGTCTCGGTCGAGGGCGAACTGGGCTGCCTCGGATCGCTGGAGACCGGCGAGGCCGGCGAAGAGGACGGCGTCGGCGCCGAAGGCATTCTCAGCCACGACCAGTTGCTGACCGACCCGGACGAGGCCGCCGAGTTCGTCAAGGCGACCAAGGTCGACGCCCTGGCCATCGCCATCGGCACCAGCCACGGCGCCTACAAGTTCACCCGTCCGCCGACCGGCGACATCCTGGCCATCGACCGGGTCAAAGAGATCCACGCGCGCATCCCCGACACCCACCTGGTGATGCACGGCAGCTCCTCGGTGCCGCAGGACTGGCTCAAGGTGATCAACGACTACGGCGGCGACATGGGCCAGACCTATGGCGTGCCGGTCGAGGAAATCGTCGAAGGCATCAAGCACGGCGTGCGCAAGGTCAACATCGATACCGACCTGCGCATGGCCTCCACCGGCTCGATCCGCAAGCACCTGCACGACGCGCCGTCCAACTTCGACCCGCGCAAGTTCCTGGCCGAGGCGACCAAGGGCATGACCGAGATCTGCAAGGCTCGCTACGAGTCCTTCGGCACCGCCGGCAACGCCGACAAGATCCGCGCCCAGTCGCTCGAGGTCATGTTCGAGCGCTACGCCGGGGGCGAACTGGAGCCGCGGGTCCACTGACCCGCGCCTTAAGGAGAAGGTGATGAGTATCAAGATTGCGCCGAGCATCCTGTCCGCGGACTTCGCGCGCCTCGGCGACGAGGTCCGGGCCATCGACGAGGCCGGCTGCGACTACGTGCACATCGACGTCATGGACGGGCACTTCGTGCCCAACCTGACCTTCGGTCCGCCGGTGATCAAGTGCATCCGGCCGCACAGCGACAAGGTGTTCGACGTGCATCTGATGATCAATCCGGCGCAGCCCTACCTGCAGGACTACGCCGACGCCGGCGCCGACATCATCACCGTGCACGCCGAGGCCGACCCGCATGTCGACCGCAGCCTGCAGTTCATCCGCTCGATCGGCAAGAAGGCGGGTCTGTCGCTCAATCCGGCGACGCCCGAGACCATCGTCGAATACGTGCTCGACAGGGTCGACCTGATCCTGGTGATGTCGGTCAATCCCGGCTTCGGCGGCCAGAGCTTCATCGAATCGCAGCTCGAGAAGATCAGCCGCATCCGCCGCATGATCGGCAACCGCCCGATCGACCTGCAGGTCGACGGCGGCGTCAATGCCAAGACCATCAAGTCGGTGGTCGACGCCGGCGCCGACGTACTGGTCGCCGGCAGCGCCGTGTTCCGCGGCGACGACTACAACGCCACCATCGGCGAACTGCGCGCGGCGGCGGCTTGATCAGAAGGGCTACGGCGGCGGCGAAACCGCCGCCGGTCTCCTTCCTCGGAACGAAGGTCCCGTTGACTGAAAAATCTGCCGTCACGAGGCGGTTTTTCGTGCTTTTGAGTACTATTCTTAAAGATTTCCTTGCTCTGGCGTAATGGTCGTTGTTATTAAATCAGAATAATCTAATTTAATTTCCTCAAGGCGGTTCCCGAGGCCCCCCCTCGGCCCTGTCGGAGATCGACATGTCCGAAGAAGCGATCGACAAACACACCGTGGCGAGCCGCCTGCGCGCCAGCGGGGAAGGGGGTCTGCGCCGCATCATCGCTCTGCGCCGCGGATTGAACCTGGTCTATTTCTGGGAAAAGAAATTCTTTTTTATCGCTTTGTTGGTCGGCGCCGGCATGCTCCAACTGCCGCTGCCCGAGGGATTGAGCCAAGAGGGCCTGGTCGTGCTGACCATGTCGGTGGTGGCGACGATCCTGTTCATTTCCGAACCCGTTCCGCTGCCGACCGTGGCGCTGATGATCATCGTCGCGCAGGTGCTGCTGCTGGGGGTCGATTCGACCAAGGTGGCGAAAAGCCTGATGACCGATTCGGTGCTGTTCATCATGGGCTCGCTGATGCTTGCGGTGGCCGTGGTCAAGCAGAAGCTGGACAAGCGCATCGCCTGGTTCATCGTGCGCATGACCGGGACAAAAACCTCGCGCATCTGTTTCGGCATCTCGCTGGTGTCCGGCGTGCTGGCCTCGTTCATCGGCGAGCACACGGTGGCGGCGATGATGCTGCCGGTGGGCATCACGCTGATCACGCTGACCTCGGACGATCCGCGCAAGGTGCGCAACCTGGCCGCGGTGCTGCTGTTCTCGATCTCCTACGGCTGTTCGGTCGCCGGTATCGGTACGCCGTCGGGCGGCGCGCGCAACGCCATCATGATCGGCTACTGGAAGGAATTCTTCTTCGACCCGACCAACCCGGAAACCCAGCGCTTCATCGTCGATTACCTGAAGTGGATGATGTACGCCTACCCGATGTTCCTGCTGCAGTTGCCGTTCGTGACCATCATCCTGCTGTTCACATTCCGGCCGGAGTACCGCGACCTGGCCCGCGCGGTGGTCAAGCTGCGCTCGCAGATCGAGGAAGAGGGGCCGATGAAGGGCGCCGACTGGGTGTCGATCTTCATCTTCTTCCTGATCCTGGTCGGCTGGATCGGCCTGTCGGGCGACATCGGCATGGGCACGGTGGCGATCCTCGGCGCCGCCGCCTTCCTGGTCGCCGGCCTGGTCCGCTGGGAGGATGTGAACAACGGCGTCAACTGGGGCGTCGTGCTGCTGTACGCGGCCGCCATTTCGCTCGGTCTGCAAATGAAGGACACCGGGGCTGCGGCCTGGGTCGCCAACAATTTCCTCGAACTGCTGCGGCCGCTCGGCTTCGGCGAGGGAATCGGCCTTTGGGGGGCGGTTTCCGCCCTGACCACGGCGGTGACCAACATGATGTCGAACGGTGCCGCGGTGGCGGTGCTCGGGCCGATCGTGCTGAACCTGGCCGACGCCGCCGGCGAAAGTCCGCTGGTGATCGGATTCATCACCGCCGTATCCTCCGCCTTCGCCTACCTGACCGTGGTCGGAACGCCCGCCTGTACAATCGTTTACGCATCCGGGTACCTGAAAACGACCGACTTCCTGGTGGTCGGCTGGAAGATGGTTCTGATGTCGATCACCATCATGCTGGCCGCCGCCTGGGTCTATTGGCCGTTACTTGGTGTTTGATTCCCCCTCTTAGCTTGGAGATAATTGCATGGGTGAGGCGAACGCCGAGGGCTCGGGCATGGAAGTCGATACCACCGCTGAAAAGCGGTTCCGCATTCTCGTCTGCATCGATGGATCCGACGAATCCTATCGCGGACTGCGCTACGCCGCCAAGCTGGGCAACGGCGTCGACGCCGACATCGTGCTGGTCTACGTGCGCCCGATCGACCAGGGCCTTCGCTCGGGCGGATTGCAGGTGCGCGTGGCGCGCGAGAACATGCTCAAGTGGGGGCTCGAACTTCCCGGCATCAAGTACCTGAAGAAGGGCCAGGAAATCCTCGAAGAGCTCGGCATCATGGGCGGCGACGACTGGCGCGAGGAGAGCTTCCACACCGGGGTCGAGGGCGACCCGCTGGGCGACAACAAGATCCAGTTCATGAACGAGGACGGCAAGATGGTCGTGCTCAAGCTGAAAGTGGCGCCGGACATCGCCACCGGCATCCTCGAGCAGTGGGAGATCGGCCACTACGACCTGATCATCATCGGCGCCTCCGAGCGCTGGCGCAAACGCCGGGTGAAAACGTTCTGGGACCCGGCGGTGGCCGAGAAGATCGCCGTGCACGCGCCATGCTCGGTGCTGGTGGCGCGCGAGCTGGAGGCCGGCCACGGCCACATGATCTGTGTCGACGGCTCGGAAAAGTCGCTCGATGCCGTGCGTACCGACGCGGTGCTGGCCAACCGCTGCCAGTGCCCGATCTCGCTGTTGTCGGTGGCGCTCGACAACGAGAGCGAGGGCGACGCCCGCGCCGCGGTCGAGACGGCTTCCGAAGCCCTCGCCGAAACGGGCATCGAGGTGCGCGAAACCCTGACCCGGGTCGGCGATCCGGTCGACGAGATCATCGAGGCCGGTCCGGACTACTCGTTGATCGTGCTGGCGGATTCGGGCGCGACCGGGCTGAAGCGCTTCTTCATGGGAAGCGTCGCCTTCAAGGTCATGGAAAACGCCTACAATTCGGTGATGATCGTCCGCTGAGCAATCCGGCGGTTCAGTTCGGCGGCTGGTTTTCCCGCAGTTCCGCGTCGTGCGCGGCGAACAATTCGTACAACGCCTCGATCACCGCTTCCGGCTCTTCACCGGCCAGCGAGTAGAAGACCGACTGGGCGTCGCGGCGGGTCGCGACCAGATCGTTCTGACGCAGGACCGCCAGGTGCTGCGACAGCGCCGACTGGCTCAGGCCGACGACCTCTTCCAACTCGCCGACGGTTTTTTCGCCGTGAATCAGCTGGCACAGGATTAACAACCTGTTCTCGTTGCTCATGGCCTTGAGCAGGTTCGTCGCCACCAGCACTTGCTCTTCGAATTCCTTGATGTCCATCGCGTCGCAGCCGCCTATATACGCATTCAATAATATTAGTTCTATCTAATATTTTGGCCCCTGTCAAGAATGCCGGCGCGGCGGATTAATGCTCCGGGGCCAGCAGCAGGCCCGACATCAGGCGATCCACGGGGGCGAAATCGTCGGTCAGGATCGGACTGTCGGATGCCGCGACCCGGGCCTCCAGATCGGTGGGAATCCAGCGCCGCCAGCTTCGTGCCAGGCCGCGGCGGGCGGTCAGGTCGCCGGCCGGGCTGGGCGCCGCGGCGGCGAGCAGGACGAAGGTCGTGCGCCCGGCATGTCCGGCGCCCGGGTCGCCGGCCTCGTCGGGATCGACCCAGGCCTCGACGGTGGCGAAATCCTGGCGCAGGGTCTTGATCAGGGCGAACAGGAAACGCGGATCGTCGCCGCGGTCGACCACGTTGACGACGTAGAATCCGTCCGGCTGCAGGCGGGCGGCGATCTCGCGGTGGAACTCGCAGCTGACCAGATGGGCCGGGATCGAGATGTCGTGGAAGGCGTCGCCGAAGATGACGTCGAAGCGGCGGCCGGCGGGCAGGGCGGCCAGCGCGCTGCGCCCGTCCCGGTGCAGCACGGTGATGCCGGGCCGGTCCGGCTGCCACCACAAATATTGCTCGGCGGCGCGCGACACCATCGGGTCCAACTCGGCGACGACAAGGTCCGATCCGGGATGGTCGTGCGACCAGGCGCGCGGCAGGGTGAAGCCGCCGCCGCCGATGAAGAAGGCGCTGAGCGCGGTGTCGCGGCCGCGCCGGGCCTTGGCGATCTCGTCGACGAAATGGATGTAGGGGCTGTACAGCACGCCGGGATCGTCGCGGTCGTTGATGCTGTGGACCAGATGGTCGAGCACCATCAGCCGGCTCGGTCGGCCGCTGGCCTCCGAGAAGTCGTCCAGGCGGATGCAGAAGTAGTCGCTCTCGATCTGGCACGGAGTCTCGAAGGCGCGCACCGCGTCGCCCCACCAGGACAGGCCGCCGCCGATCACCGCCAGGGCGCCGACCATCAGGATCCGCATCCGATCGGCGACGGCGAAGGCGAGGCCGAGCACGGCGTAGACCACGGCGACCGTGATCACCGTGCCGGTCGATCCGATCCAGGAGATGAACAGATAGCCGGCGAGCAGGGTGCCGGCGATGCTGCCCAGGGTACCCAGCGCGTACATCGTGCCGATCACCTGGCCGTGGCGCCCGGGCATGCCGTCGACCGCCAGCTTGGTCAGGATCGGCGAGACGATGCCGACGAACAGGCTGGGCAACAGGAACAGCGCCGTCGACAGCGCGACGATCGCGGGAATGGCGCCGAGCGTGCCGCCGAGCAGGATCGAGGCCAGCACCCGCAGCAGCACCAGCGAGGCGAGGCTGGACAGCGATGCTAGGATCAGCGCCGCCGCCATCCGCCGGGCGCCGCGCCGGGCGTCGACCTCGGGCGGGGCGAGCAGGCCGCCGATCCAATGGCCGATCGAAAGACCCGCCAGCACCACCGCGATGATCGCCGTCCAGGTGTACAGCGACATGCCGACATAGGGGGCCAGCAGGCGGCCGGCGACGATCTCGATGATCAGGCCGCAGGCCGAGCTGACGAACACCGCGAATCCGTAAAAAAAGGCTTGAAACAGCGGCAGTTGCACCAATTCGGGCCCTTCAACAAAACGTGAGGATCGGTCGTTTTTCCGACACTGGAGGTGATGTTTATCTGATAATACGCTAATATACAAAAACTGGGGAGGCGGCTAAGGAAATTGGAGGATAAATGAGCGTTTTGCAAACATGGGCACTGGCCGCCGTGTTGATTTTCGGAGGGGTGTTGAGTGCCGCCGCCGAGGGCGAAAAGGCCGAGTTGGCGGATCCGAAGCCGAGCATGGACGAACCGCGCCGGGTGGTGCTGACCATGACCAGCGACGACCCGCGCAAGATGAACAGCATTTTGTACAATGTGGTCAACATTCAGAAGTTCTACGGCATCGACAATGTCGAGATCGCGGTGGTCGCATGGGGGCCCGGCATGCGCGGGCTGCTGCAGCACGGATCACCGGTGCGCGAGCGGATCCAGAGCCTGATGCACTATGACGTCGAGTTCGTCGCCTGCGGCAACACGATGACGTCGATGCACTGGCGCGAAGGAGATTTGATACCCGGTGTCGAGGTGACCAAGGCGGGCATCCCCGAGGTGATCGAACGCCGCCTTAAGGGCTGGGTCGACATCACGCCCTAGCGGCGCAAGAAAAACACAATCGAGGCTTTCGTTTGGGATCGAGGAGTGAGGTGATGGCAAAAGAATTCTGGCGCGCGGCGGCTCTCGCCGTGGCGGTGATGTTTGCGAGTCCGGCGGCCTGGGCCGCCGCCGACGACGGCAAGCCGACGCTGCCCAAGATCGAGGCCGGCGAGGACGGCATGTACCACCAGCCGTGGTTCCACGAGAGCTTCCTCGATCTCGCCGAGGACCTGCAGGAGGCCGCCGATTCGGGCAAGGACCTGGTCATCCTGTGGGAGCAGCGCGGCTGTCCGTACTGCAAGAAGATGCACCACGTGAACCTGAGCATCCCGCGCGTCGTCAATTATCTGAAAGAGAACTTCGTGCTCGTGCACCTGGACATGTGGGGCGCGCGCGAGGTCACCGATTTCGATGGCGAAACGATCGAGGAGCGCAAGCTGGCGATCAAGTGGGGCATCCGCTACACGCCGTCGATCCAGTTCTTCAAGGCCGGCTCGGCCGGCTCGGGCAAGCCGATGAAGGACATCGAGGTGCACCGCTTCTTCGGCTACTTCTTCCCGTTCCACTTCATCACCACCTTCCAGTACATCCGCGAGGCGGCCTACGAGCACGAGCCCAACTTCCAGCGCTACCTGATCGAGAAGGGCGAGGCCTACCAGGCGAAAGGGCAGGAAGTCGACCTGATGGCGGACCATCTGCCGTAGGGCGGACGCGCTCGGCAACGACAAAGGGCGGAGCCGAGGCTCCGCCCTTTTACGTCTCCCAACCCTCCATTTCCCCTAGCCGTTTTCGGCCTCCGTTCGGATCAGGTGGCGTCGACCAAGCCCGGGAAGGTTTCCAGCATCCATTGCGCCACCACCGCCAGGCTGCCGGTGAAGATGGCGATGCCGGTGATCACCAGCAGGCCGCCGATGACGATCTCGACCGTGCGCATGTGACGGCGGAACCTGGCCATGAAGGCCATGAACGGACGCACGAACAGGGCCGCGATCAGGAACGGCACGCCGATGCCGGCGGCGTAGGCGCTGAGCAGGCCGATGCCGTTCCAGATCGAATCGCCGGTCGAGGCGACCATCAGGATCGTCGCCAGCACCGGACCGACGCAGGGGGTCCAGCCGAAGGCGAAGGCGAGGCCGAGGACATAGGCGCCGATGACGCCGGCCGGCTTGTCCTCGAGGTGGAAACGTTTCTCGAAATTGAGGAAGCCGATGCGGAACACACCGGCGAAATGCAGGCCGAACAGCACGATGACGACACCAGCGATCTTGGCCAGGATGTCCATGTACTGGGCGATCACCTGGCTCAGCGCGGTGGCGGTGGCGCCCAAGGCAACGAACACGGTGCCGAAGCCGAGTACGAAGGCGAAGGCCGAGATGAAGACGCGGCGCGCCAGTGCCTTGTCGACGCCGTCCTCGGCGGTCAGCTGGTCGAGCGAGGCACCGCCCAGGAAGCACAGGTAGGCCGGCACCAACGGCAGCACGCAGGGCGAGACGAAGCTGAGGATGCCCGCGACCAGGGCGCCGCCATGGGTGATGTCGAAGGGGTTCATCAGCCGCCGACCACCTTGATGTCCTGGTTCGGCTGGACGTTGACCGTCTTCTGGCCGCGGATGTAGTCGCTGACCACGTCGTAGATCATCGGCCCCTCGGCGCCCTCATTGACCGAGGCCCAGCCGCCGACCGTGTAGGTCTTGGCCGGATCGATCGGCGAGCCGTCCGACAGCAGGGTCATGTTGGAGACCCGCGAGCCTATCGGCTTGCTGATGTCGAAGGTGTAACCCATGCCGCCGACGCGGACCATGTCGCCGCCCTGCTGGTAGTAGGGGTCGGGATTGAACAGGTTGTCGCCGACGTCCTCGAGGATCGTCTTCAGGAACTCGCCGGTCATCTCGTTGCGCGTGCAGTTGGCGTAGGTGATGCCGGTCTGGTGATAGACGTGATCGACGGTGATGTCACTGCCCGGCGGCAGCGACGAGCCCCAGCGGAAGCCCGGCGACAGCGCGATCTGGGTGTCGCGCTCGGCCATGATCGCCTGACAGATCAGGTCGTCGAAGGTGCCGTTGAAGTTGCCGCGCCGGTACAGCAGGCTCTCGGTTTTGCCCAGCACGGTGTCGAGCTTGGCCTTGTGCGGCGCGCGGATGCCGTCGACCACCGCCTGGATCTCGGCATCCGGCGTGATCGCGTCGGAATAGACCGGCATCAGCTTGAAGGCATAATCGACCACCTTCTTGTTCTCGACCTTGACATCGAGGCGGCCGAGGAACTTGCCGTGCGAGCCGGTCGCCACCATCAGGGTGTCGTTGACCTTGACGATGCCCGGAATGGCGTCGTGGGTATGCCCGGTCAGCAGCACGTCGATGCCGTTGACCCGCGAGGCCAGCTTACGGTCGACGTCGAAGCCGTCGTGGCTCGCGAGCACGATCAGGTCTGCACCTTCCTCCTTGGCCGTATCGACGTGGGCCTGAACCATTTCCTCGCGGATGCCGAACGACCAGTTCGGGATCATGTAGCGCGGGTTGGCGATCGGGGTGTAGGGGAAGGCCTGGCCGATCACCGCGACCTTGACGCCGCCGCGCTCGAAGTAGGCGTGGCTGTCGAACACCGGCTCCTCGAACTCGGTGTCGACGACGTTGCCGGCGAGGAACGGGAAGTTGAGCATCTCGACCAGCTCCTGCACGCGCTCCTCGCCGTAGGTGAACTCCCAGTGCGCGGTCATCACGTCGACGCCCAGCGCGTTCATCGCCTTGACCATGTCCTCGCCGCGGCTTTCGAGCGCGGTGTAGGAACCCTGCCAGGTGTCGCCGTTGTCGATCAGCAGGGTGTTGTTCGGCCGTTCGGCGCGGATCGCCTTGATCAGGGTCGACATCTGCGCCAGGCCGCCGATGCGGCCGTAGTCCTTGGCCAGCTGGGCGAAATCGACGCTGCTGAAGGCATAGGCCTCGGGCGTACCGGCCTCGAGGCCGAAGTGCTTGAGGAAGGCCTCGCCGGTGATGTGCGGCGGCAGGCCGTGGACCTCGCCGACGCCCAGGTTGACCGACGGCTCGCGGAAATAGAGCGGCACCAACTGGGCGTGGATGTCGGTGAAGTTGAGCAGCGTCACCTGGCCCTTGGTATCGAACTTCAACAGCTCGTCCTGGGTGATCTTCTGGCTCGCGGCGGCGCGCGCGATCGAGCCGCCGAAGCCCATGCCGCCGGCCCCCATCATGGACGCGGTGGCGGCCGTTACCTGCATAAAGTCTCGACGTGTTAGCATGATAACCTCAATACTTAGATAGCTTTTTTAAAGAAATGGATTAACAAATTGTCCGGCGTAGAGACAACACGGGCGGCATCCAGGTGGTGTCTGAATGCCGCCCGGTCGTTCGGCTGGGACGTGCGCCTTAGTTGCGGACCGCGGGGGTCTCCACCGGCAGCCCGGTGGCACGCCACATGACGTAGGTTTCCAGCGCCAGGTACTCGTCCGAACCGCGCTTGAACGGTTGCGCACGGACCTGCTTGTTGCAGCCGACGAAGCGGCGGTGCAGGGTGCCCGGCTTCTGCCACTTCAGGCGGTAGGTCGGGAAGCCGTTGCCCTGGCCCTGCGACAGCCGGTTGGCACGGATCATGTTGCCGGCGTTGTCGACGTGGCATTGGGCACAGGCCATGTCGAGCAGGCCGCGGCGCTGGTTGTAGAACGCCTTGCCCTTCTCGTGCCACCCCTGCATCGGGCCCGAGATGTCGACGTTCATCGGCATGCCGCGGGACTGCATCTTGACGAACATGGTGGTGCCCATCATCTGATCGGACTCCCACTTCCATGCCTTCGCCTTCATGCGATCGGTGCGGCACTGGTTGATCTGCACCTCGATCGACTTGGGCTTTTTGTTGGCGGCGTCATAGACCGGAAATTCGGCCCCGACACCCTTCATGCTCTTGGCGGCATCGCTATGGCAGGATTCGCAGGATTTGCCGGCTTCGCCATCGACGGTCGACCACATCTCCTCGCCGATGTCGACCCACAGCATGCCGGGATTGTTGAAATCGTCATCCTGCATGGCCTGGGTTTCCGGCTCGGCGTAGCTGTAGCCGGACCGGATGTCGGCTTCCTTGTCTGCCTTATCCAGCAGCTTGGGGCCGCCGAGGCTGGCCACCGACATACCACAGATGCCGATGACCACGGCGGCGCCAAAAAGTTTCTTTCTCATCACGTGATCCCTCCCAATGGTCACTTCAGCTAGGCGACGGTCATTTTTTTCGAGGCTTTGATTTCTTTGCCGCCGTCATCGGTCCATGTGAACTCGAAGGTGCCGCTTTCCTCCGCCCGGACGTGGAAGGCGAAGTACGGATTGGCGGCCACCGCCGGGTACATGTTGGCGCTCATCACTTCCTTGCCTTTCACGGCGCAGGAGAACTTGTTGATGATGTTGCGCGGGATCAATTTGCCCTTTTTGTCCTTGCGGGTTCCGGTTTCCATTTTGTGGGAAATCAGAGTCTTGATCTGAACGATCTCGCCCTTGGCGGCCTTCTTCGGCACCTTGATGCGGGGTTTCTTAGCCATAATTCTGCTTCCTTCTTCTTCAGCCGCCGCAGCCGCCGATGGTCACCTTGACCTGCTGCTTGGCCATGTAGACCGAGCCGTCGTTCATCACCGCCGCGGCGATGATGTTCTGCGTTTTGCCCAGGCGCACGCGGGTCGACAATTCGGCCTTACCGGCACCGGGGGTCAGGTTGAAGGTGATCATTTCGGGCGTCGGGTTGCCGTCCGCGACGATGTGAATCTGCTTGACGTGGCTGGCGTCGGACATCGGGCTGTCGACCGACACGGTCAACGGCACGGTGCGGCCGTTTTCCGCGATCTGCGGCAGCTTCAGCTTGACCTTGCCCTCGACCATCGAGTCGGTGCCGGTCATCTTGGCCAGGGCCTTGGCGGCGGTGTCCGGCGTCGCCGACGCGGTTTTTGCCAGCAGGCCGCTGCCCGCCGCCGCGAGGACGCCGAGACCGGCGGATTTGAGCACTCCCCGCCGACCCACGTTCTTATCAATTGGTGAAACCATTGTTGTTCTCCTGGAGTGTTTAATGTGTTCCGAACCCCATGCGGACCCTACTTGGTATAGGAACCTTTGAGCGTCATCAGGTAGGCGATCATGTCCTCGACTTCCTGGGCGCTGACGATGGTCTTGCCTTGCCATTTCTTCATCACCCGATGGAAACCGTCGACACGGTAGAACGACGGCATGATCGTGTCCTCGTTGACCACTTTCGGATCGACGATGCGCAGGCGGATCTCCGCCGCCGACATGCGGCTGCCGACGTCGTCCAACGGCGGACCGACTTGACCGTGGAACTGCTGATCCTTGATTTCGCTGATGACATGGCAGGCCAGGCAGTTGCCCTTTCTGCGATTGACGGCAACCTTGCGGCCGTTCATGGGGTCGCCCTCTTTCCCGGTCAGGGATTGCGGGATCTTCTCATCATCGACGATGGTGACTTTGGCCAGTTCGGCTTGGGCGCTCATCACCGAAAATGTGAGCGCCGCGATACCGGCGAGCGCTCCGAGCGTGTACCTCCGTTTCATTGTCCCTCCCCAAATTTGCGGCGCCTGTGCAAAGGTGCTGTTGGACAGGCTTCAATTGCTTCATCGGGTACGTCCCGATAGGTATGAATTTTTGTATTAGAAAAACGTAACATAACGGCCTTCCACAACGAACACAAGCCCCTCGGACGGATAGTGAGGGAAAACCCTGATGTTGCTCGCGGGATTTTCCTGACATTTTGTGTATTAGGAAACGCCGCGAATGATCCTCATACTCGCGGATCGCGCGCGTCGATGCAGGCCGGATCCTGTCCGAAAATCGTGCCTTTTCAACTCATTCAAAACACGTCACTGGCGCGAGAACAAAGCCGCGACAGCACCGCCCAGGCTACCCTCTTCGAGATACTTTAACCCGAGGACGCCACCCAAAAGAATGGACAGCAGTGCGATCAGCGAGCCCGCGGCGAGGGTCGACATGCCGGTGATTCCCTGGCCCACGGTGCAGCCCAGGGCCATCACGCCACCGATCCCCATGATCGCCGCGCCGAACAGATGGCGCAGCATGTCGGACTGATCGGAGAAGGCTTCGACGCGGAAAGTCCGGCCGCCGACCGCGACCAGGAACGAGCCGACGATAACGCCGCCGACGGTGGCGACGCCGAAGTTGATGGTCGCGCCGGAGAAGGTCATCAGGTACTGCAGGCTCTCGCCGGCCGGGCCGACGAAGGTGAACGAGCCAATCGGCATCGGTTCGAAGTCGTCGAAGCCGAGCACGCCGGTGATCCACCAACCTACCGGGACCAAAGCACCGATCAGCAGGCCGGCGAGGACGTCGCGCGGCGCGGCGCGGAACTCGGCGTTCTTGAAACAGTAGATCAGGATGCCGCCGCCGAGGAGCGCGACCAGGACCCAGCGCGCCAGGCTTTCCTCGAGACCGGTGAGCAACGCGGCCAGGGCCGGCATCGCCTGGCTCTCCAGTTCCGCCGCTTCCTCCAGGTTGACGTTCAGCACGGCTTCCATCTCGACCCGCGCCAGACCGATCAGACCGCGCAGGGTCATATAGGCGAACAGCCCCATAACCACGATCACGATGATCGATTTCAGGTTGCCGCCGCCGATTCGCACCAAATTCTTGTTGGCGCAGCCGCCGGCCATGGTCATGCCGAATCCGAACAGCAGTCCGCCCAGGATGGCGCCGAACCAGCCCAGATTGGGGGTCAGGTAGATCGATCCCGACAGGTCGATGATCTCGGCCGCGGCCAGGACCTGGGTGCCGATGATGGCGACGGCGATGGCCAGCAGCCAGGCGCGGAACCGGTTGTAGTCGCCCATGAAGACGATGTCCGACAACGACCCCATGGTGCAGAAGTTGGTCTTGTTGGCGACGGCGCCGAACACCAGGCCGGCGGCGAACCCCGCCGCCGCGACCAGGTGGACCGGGGCTATTTCTTCCATGCTGCGCGAACCTCCCGTTATTTCGCGATCGGGCCGCCTTGTTGTATGATTGTTAATCTGCCGGCGGCGGCCTGTGATCTCGGCACGGACCCAAACGGGTCCTTCGACACTTCAGCACTAGCATATATTCCGGGAAATGGATATTCAGTCTGTCAGCAGGCCAGGTGTCGCGGGGAGGGATGGGCATGGCGCTGGTCCCGATCCGAAAAAGCTTTGTTTTTCAGCTGGATGTGCGCTCGACGCAGATGTTGGCAATAATTACTACCAACATCGACTGGACGTAGGTTAGTTTTTTCGCATATTAGGGAAAACTAATCCCATCGCCGGGATGACGGATTAGCCGCTGCACACCAGATCGGAGATCCACCATGAGCAACGAAGCCAGCAACGCCAAGACCATGACGATCATCGTCACCAAGGGCACCCTGGACTGGGCCTATCCGCCCTTCATCCTGGCGACCACGGCGGCGGCGATGGATGTCGAGGTCAACCTGTTCTTCACGTTCTACGGTTTGCAGCTGCTGAAGAAGGATCTCGATCACCTGAAGATCTCGACCCTCGGCAACCCGGCGATGGAGATGCCGATGATGGGCATGCACATGAAGATGCCCAACCTGGTTTCGGCGCTGCCGGGCGTCGACGCCATGGCCTCGACGGTGATGCGCAACCTGATCAAGAAGAAGGGGGTCGCGTCGATCGAGGATCTGCGCGAGGCGGCGATCGATCTCGACGTCAAGCTGATCGGCTGCCAGATGACCATGGATCTGTTCGAGTGGGACCAGAGCATGATGGTCGATGGGATCGAGATCGGCGGCGCCGCCACCTATATGGAGCAGGCGTTGAACTCGGACATCAACCTGTACATCTGACGTTGCCCCAGAATTCATTTTCAACCGCCAACGATAGAGAGACATAAACAATGAGCCACTTTCTCGACACCAAGGGCATGAACTGCCCGCTGCCGATCCTGAAGACCAAGAAGGCGATCAAGGACCTCGCCGCCGGCGAAGAGATCAAGGTCGAGTCGACCGATCCGGGTTCGGTCAAGGATTTCGAGGCCTTCTGCCGTTCGACCGGCAACGAGTTGATGGAAAGCAGCGAGGCCAACGGCATCTACAGCTACACCATCAAGAAATCCGCCTGATCCGGCGGACGCCATCCGACCGGCGCCCGGCCCGCGGTATCAGGGGGTCGGCCGGCGCCAGTTGACAGCTACGATCGGGGGATTCGTCGGGAGATCCGGATGATCAAGCGCTTCGTCTTCGTGCTGGTTGCGCTCACGGCCTTGACCGTGGGCGTGCGCGCGGACGAAGTGCGGCTGACCGCCGGACCGACCGAACTGATCATGTTCGAGGCCGATGGCTGCTCCTGGTGCGAGCGCTGGAACGAAGAGATCGGCGTTCTCTACGACAAGACCGACGAAGCCCGCGTCGCGCCGTTGCGCCGGGTCGACCTGGATGACGAACGTCCCGCCGATCTGACCTTCGTGCGCGGCGTCGTATTCACACCGACCTTCGTGGTCATCCGCGACGGCCGCGAGATCGGCCGGATCGTCGGCTATCCCGGCGAAGAGTTCTTCTGGCCGCTGTTGGGCGACGTGCTGAAGAAGTTGAACGCGATCGACGAAACCAAGTCCTGAGCGGACCACCGGCCGGTGAGCGGTCGGGCGGCCCGATCCATCGAAGCGACCTAGCAAGGGGGAACAGTCATGAGCAAACGTATACTGATGCTCGCGGCGGCGGTGCTGCTGGCGGCGATTCCGGCGCGCGCCGAAGAAGGCCTTATCACTTTCAAGTCGATGACCCTGGAAACCGCCACCAAGGCGGCGATGGGAGCCGTCGAATCCTGCCGTGCCGGCGGCTTTCAGGTCACCGTCGCGGTGGTCGACCGCGGCGGCAATCTGCAGGTGCTTCTGCGTGACCGCTACGCCGGTCCGCTGACGCCGAAAACCGCGAAATCGAAGGCGCGCACCGCGGTCAGCTTCCGCACCGACACCATCGAATTGGTCGACGCCACCGCCGCCGGCACGCCGCAGTCGGGGGCGCGCCACATTCCGGGCGTGGTGATGCTCGGCGGCGGCGTCGTCATCGAGGCCGCCGGCACCATCGTCGGCGGCATCGGTGTTTCCGGCGCACCGAGCGGGCGCAACGACGACGCCTGCGCACGCCAGGGAATCGAGGCGGTGGCGGACGTCCTGGCCTTCTGATCCGGCGGTCCGGTACGCACCCGATGCTGTCTTCGGAGAGTCACCGGAAGCGCTAATCGATTGATCTTTAACCCGCTGCGGCGGCGGCCGGTCCCGGCCGCCGCCGCAATGCCGTTTTTTTGTTCCCTTCGCCATGCGTTTGTGATCCGGTTGAGCCAATGCACAGTACAATGTGTAAATGGTGACTCTGGATCCGCCCGAGGGGGCAGCGCGGACTCGGTGTCCCGGTTTTCCGGTCCGGCCTCGGATCGGAGCAGGAAATGGACCGACCGGTGGCCACTGACGAGGGAAGACAACCAGGATCGCCCGCGGCGACCGAAACCGAGGGGGAAAACGATCTCGATTGGGTCTCGGTGAATCCGAGCCTGTTCTGCCTGTGCCGCGGCGATTCCCTGGTGCTGGCGAACGAGACGTACCTCATGCTGATCGGCGTGACCGATTCGGAAACGGTCCTCGGCACGTCGTTCTCCGGTTTTCTCGAGGACGGCGCCGACGCCGTCGTCAGATGCCTGACCGGCACGACGGCTGACGAGCGTACCGACCTGCGCGCGACCCTGGTGTCGGGACGCGGCGAGCGAATTCTGCTCGACCTGACCATCCGGCCGCTGGTCGTCGCCGGCGAGCGCCTGTCGATCATCGAGGGTGGTGAGGCTGGCCGGGCCGACTCGCCCGCCGAAGACTTTTCCGCCGTCGAAGGGATGGAGGACGGCGGCCTGTCGACGCCCGACGCGCCGATGCTGCACCTGGACGAGAAGATCCGCCTGCTGGATCAGGTCTTCCGCTATGGCCAGGAGGGCATGTTCCTGTGCGACGGGTCGTTCAAGATCCTCGCCGCGAACGATTCCCTGGCCCAGGTCACCGGCATCGGCCGCGGCGACCTGATCGGCCGCGAACTGGTCAGCCTGACCTTCGTGCGCAACGAGCCGGCGCGCTACGAGGAGCTGCTGCTCGGGCTCGAACGGCAGGGTCGCTGGATCGGCGACTACGAGGCGGTGCGCCACGGCAACCAGCCGTACCGCGAACGGCTGGCCCTGTTCGTCACCCGCAGCGAAGGCGGCAAGCCGGTGACCCTGGCCGGCATGGTCGCCGATGTCACGCCGAAGTCGGAAGAGACCGACACCGCCTACCGCGAGGCCAACTTCGATTCGATCACCGGCCTGCCCAACCGCATCCCGTTCCTCGACCGCCTGAAGCACGACACGGCGGCGCGCGAGCGCAGCGGCAAGAGCTTGGCCCTGATGTTCATCGACCTCGACGGCTTCAAGTTGGTCAACGACAGTGCCGGGCACGAGGTCGGCGACATGCTGCGGCGCGAGGTGGCGCAGCGGATCAGCGCCTGCGTGCGCAAGGGCGACACGGTGGCCAGGCTGGGCGGCGACGAGTTCACCATCTTGATGCCCGACCTGTCGGCGCCGATGGATGCGCAGTTCGTTGCCCAGCGGGTGCAGCAGGTGTTCTCCACCGCCTTCACGCTGCAGCAGCAGGAGTACCTGGTTTCGTGCAGCATCGGCATCAGCATCTGCCCGGACGACGCCGAAGACTCCATGGACCTGCTGCGCAATGCCGACACCGCGATGTACCGGGCCAAGGAGAAGGGCAAGGCGACCTACCAGTTCTTCACCAGCGACATCAACGAGGACGCCACCGAACGGCTGCACCTGAAGGCCGGCCTGGCCAAGGCGCTGGAGCAGGGCGAGTTCGTCATGCACTACCAGCCCAAGGTGGCGCTCTCGACGCCGCGGATCACCGGCGTCGAGGCGCTGATGCGCTGGTTCCACGGCGACATGGGGCTGATCTCGCCGGCCAAGTTCATCCCGCTGCTTGAGGAAACCGGCCAGATCATCGAGGCCGGCGAGTGGGCGATCCGGGCTGCCTGCCGCCAGCACGTCGACTGGCTGGCCGCCGGCCTGCCGCGGATCCCGGTGGCCGTCAACCTGTCGGCGCGGCAACTGCGCGAGGCGTCGTTCGTCCGCACCGTGACCGAGGTCCTCGAGGAGACCGGCGTCGATCCGACCGCGCTCGAATTCGAGATCACCGAGAGCATGCTGATGGCCGATACGGATTCGGTCGTCGGCGTGCTCGAGACCCTGCACCAACTGGGCATCCGGATTTCGATGGACGACTTCGGCACCGGCTATTCGTCGCTCAGCTACCTCAAGCGGTTCCCCATCGACACCATCAAGATCGACCGCTCCTTCGTCGCCGACATCGTCGAAAATCCCGACGACGCCGCCATCATCAGGACCATCATCTCGATGGGCCACACGCTGGAACGCAAGGTCGTTGCCGAGGGCGTGGAGACCGAGGAGCAGCTTGCCATGCTGCGCCGCTTCGGCTGCGACGAGATGCAGGGGTACTATTTCAGTCCGCCGATGGCACCCGAAAAACTGACCGATTTCATGCGCGAGAAGGCGAAGCTCTGAGGCGCATCACCCCCGGCTCTGCAACCAGCGCCTGACCACCGCGAGGGCCGAGTCGGGATCGCGCTCGATCAGCCGGCCCACCGCCCGGCGCGTGTCGCGCGCGACCGGGCGATCGTCAGCCGGGCGCGGTGTCTTGGCGCCGTCCTGTTTTTCGACCGGCGCCGGCGGCATCTCGGGACGCACTAGGACGTCACCTCGCGGACCTCGTATTTCAGGCCCAGTTCACCGGCGGTGTTGGCGACCGTGGCCAGGCAGGTCTGGGCCCGACGCGGCGGCAGCCAGACCGAAATCGCGACCTCGTACTGGTCGCCGCGCTCGTCTTCCTGCTTGCGCGCGTTGAGGCGCACGATGTTGGCCTCGTATTGCACGAACACCTCGCTCAGGCGCGCGATCAGTCCCGGCCGGTCGCCGCCGACGACCTTGATGCGGTGCGTGATCTCGCCCGACGGCCCGTGCGTTGGCGAGAACTCGAAGGGGGAGACCGAAATCTCCGCGTCCGCGGTCTCGCCGAGGCGGTCGAGGCAGGCCTCGATCGATTCGAGTTCCAGGTCCGCCGGCACCTCGCAGATGGCGGTGAATTCGGCGCCGCCGCCGAGCACGGCGAAAGTGGTGTCGATCAGGTTGCAGCCGAGATCGAAAAGGCAGCCCGTCACCGAGGCCACGAGTCCGACCCGGTCGGGGCCAATGATGCTGATAAGCGCGTTTTCTGACATCTTTCTGCAACACCGCTGATTAATGATTTGGTGAGGTTCCAATAGTACACCTGATCGAAGGTTAATGTCGTCAGCAATCGATGGATCCCTGATGTCTTGGATGCATGATCCGTGGCGCGAGCGCTTGGTCGTCGGCGCGGTGGCGCTTTTCTCGCTGTTCGTCCTGCTCGGCGGGGCTGGCGAAATCCGCGCCCAAAAGGCCCAGACGGCCCAGACGGCTTCCCCCGCGCGCCAGATCGAGGCACCGGGATTCTCGGTCCAGGTGCCGGCGTCGGCGCAGGCGATGGCGCAGCGTGATGGGCTCGATCTGCTGATCCGGGACCGGGCCGGCTTCGTGGTCAAAGTCCAGACAGGCAACGCTGTCGATAAGGGCGGATTGGCCAACTCGTTCGCGAAGCTCGAACAGGCGCACCTCGGGGAAGGGCGCAAGTGGCGCAGCCGCCGCTACCGGAAGCAGACGACGCTCGCCGGCCTGCCGGCGCTGGAAGCGGTCTATGACGGCCGCGAGGTCAACACGCGGGTGATCGCCGTACGCGGGCGGACCAGCGATTTCGTGCTGATGTACTTCGCGCCGCCGGCGGTGTTCGACCGCCACATGCCCGCCTTCGAGGCGATCGCCGGTTCGTTCCGGCCGGCGGCCGATCAGTATCCGGCGACGGCGCGCAAGGCGGAGGCCTCCCAGGCCCCCCAGGCGTCCCAGCCACCCCGGCCGGAAGCCGAACCGGCGCAAGGCAACGGATTGAAGCCGGCCAGCCGCGGTGATGCCTCGCATCCGGTACCCCGGCCGACCCGGCAGTTCGCCAATGCCACCCTGGGCTATTCGATCGCCTATCCGCAGGAATGGGTCGCGGTGCGCGAAACCCCCTACATGGTGGTGTTCAGCGGGGCCAAGGGCAGCGAGGCCTATTTCGCCACGGTCAGCGTGCAGAACGTCCAGCCGCAGGATGCCAGCACGCCGCGCGAAGCCGCGGTTTCGGTGCACGCGTCCCTGAAGCGCGGCCTCGCCGCGGCGGGCACCCAGGCTCGCATCGTCGCCGACAAGGCCATCGTCTATGACAAGGACGGACAGGTGCTGCATGGCCACCAGTTCCTGGTGATCTACCGGCAGAACGGCCGCGAGTTCGCCCAGTGGACGGTGGTCCTGCCGCGGACCGCCGGAACGGTGACCCATGTATGGTCCTATGCCGCGCCACGGCGGACGTTCGATCTCTACCGTCCGCTTGCCGCCAAGATGTTGAAGACATTAACAATCACCGGATCGGAGCGGACGCCGACCAGAAGTTCAACCGGAAAATCGGTGGTCAAATAAGAATGATGTGCAAAACCGGCAGAATTCTGCAATTTTCTTGTTCTTTCAACGGATAACGCTATTTTAATTGCGTCGCGGTAAGGGTTGACCCGTGGGGTCGGAGACGTCCGCGTGCAACGGGATTAACCAAGGGTAGGAATGCCAAAAAAAGGGTTCAAAATCCGGACGCGAACGGGTTCGCCTCGGCGCCATATCGTACATGCCCGGCGGCATGTTCGATCTGGTTCTGGCATCGGTTTTCATCAACGTCCTGTCGCTGGCGCTGCCGCTGCTGCAGGTCTATGACCGCATCATTCCCAACGATTCGCGAAGCACGCTGGTGCTGCTGATCGCCGGCGTCGGCACGGCACTGGTGCTCGAGGTCCTGTTGCGGATCGGGCGCGCCTACGTCAGCGGCTGGATGGGAGCACGGTTCGAGCACATGGCCGGCTGCGCCGTGGTCGAGCGTTTGCTGAACTCGGCGATCAATGACTTCGAGCGCGACGGCACCGGCGTCCACCTCGAGCGGCTAAACGCCCTGGCGATGCTGAAGGAGTTCTACTCCGGACAGGCCATTCTGGTGCTGTGCGACCTGCCGTTCGCGGTCATCTTCCTGGGCGTGATCGCCTACCTCGCGGACGAGTTGGTGCTGGTACCCGTGGTGCTGATCGTGCTGTTCGCGATCACCGCCCTAATCACCGGCCGGTTGCTGCGCAACGCGCTGGCGGCGCGCATGACCGCGGATGACCGGCGCTTCAATTTCATCATCGAGGTGCTCGGCGGTATCCACACGGTCAAATCCATGGCGATGGAAAACCAGATGCTGCGCCGCTACGAGCGCCTGCAGGAAACCTGCGCCGGCACCGACCTCAATGTAGCCTTCCGCAGTTCCTCGGCGGTCACCGTCGGCACGCTGTTCTCGCAGCTGACCCTGTTCGCCGTGGTCGGCGTCGGCGCGACCATGGTAATCGACGGCCTGCTGACCATCGGCGGCCTGGCCGCCTGCACCATGCTGGCCGGCCGCTCGATGCAGCCGATGCAGCGGGCGGTCGGCATCTGGACCCGCTTCCAGACCATTCGCCTGGCGCGCGATCGCCTGCGCAAGATTTTCGAGACGCCGTTGGAGGCCGAACCCGGCCTGCCCAAGCTGCCGGACGTGCAGGGCGAGATCGCCGTCGCCGGCGTCACCTTCCGCTACCGCGATGACCTCGCGCCGATCCTGGACAATGTCAGCATGCAGGTGATGCCGGGCGAGGCCGTCGGCGTCTGCGGCGGCAATGCCAGCGGAAAGTCGACACTGCTGTACATGCTGATGGGCGCAATGCGGCCGGAGGAGGGAACGGTCAGCATCGACGGCAACGACCTGTCCGAATACGATCCGGCCAGCCTGAAGGGGCAGATCGCCTATCTGCCGCAGCACGGCGTGCTGTTCAACGGCACCATCATGGAAAACATCACCATGTTCCGCGGTGACCGTGGCCTGCCCCCATTGAGTGGTCCACGGTCTAAGTTAGAGTTTGGCGCGGTTGAGCTTGCTGAGCTTGCCCCGAACGTTGGACCGGCTTGAAGCCGAATTTCCCGTTCTTCAGACCATTGGGTGGCTGGGGTGCCCGATGGTCTTGATGAACTCCATCGGGGTTTTGTTGCCGATGG
>Ga0209785_1000136_pt1 | contig 29192 bp, 27 predicted proteins | sample WorMetG1BERMUDA2_FD_187403 | JGI IMG/M metagenome (GOLD analysis project Ga0209785, IMG submission 187403) | Marine gutless worms symbiont microbial communities from Max Planck institute for Marine Microbiology, Germany - Inanidrilus... ...
ATCGCCGCAAAACCAAAAGCCGCTCATCGCGGCGATGCATATCTGCAGCCTTCAAAACCCCTCGGCACCACACTGGCTATCAAGGCCACAAGACACGCTTAAACCGTCCCGCCGTGAGAAATGCGGGCTAGCCGGGCGTGTGAGGTTTGACTGACAACGGGCCGGACCAGCGACTGACCATCGGCGAAGCGGCAGCGCTCCTCGGGACAAGCCGTCTGCGGGTGCGGGGCGCTTTGGCCGCGGGCGTTCTGTCGGGCTACCGCAACAATCAGGGCCAGTGGCTGGTCGACCTGGACACCATGCCCGCTTCGCTCGATGGATCCGAATCCGGTTCGCTGCCGCCCGAGAGGCTTCTCGAATTGCTGTTCGATGAAGTCGAGGAATTGCAGCAGACGATCGATGAAAGGGACGGGACGATCGCCCAGTTGACGGCATTGATGGAGCGACAGGGCGCAGCGCTTGAACAGGCCGTGGCGTTGGCGGAGCGTGGCAGCGCCGACGGGCATGCGGCGGCGCTCGATGCCCTGTCGGCAACCAGCGCACGGGCGCTCGACCTGCTTGAAGGCGCGATCGACAGGCTTGCCGAAAAGGACGCCGTCGCGGACGATCTGTCGGCGTTGGTCGAGCGCGGGCTCGCGACATCCGAACAGCTCGACACGCATCTGCGCACCCAGCAGGAGCAACTGGCTGAAAACCAGGAGGTCATCGCGCATCAGGGGCGGATGATAGATCGGCTGTTCACGCTGTCGGAGAAGGTGCTCGGGCTCGTCAGGCTGCCGGCAAACAGAAACAACGGCCTTCTCAGCCGCATTTTCAATCGTTCAGGAGACCGTCGATGACGACCACCGAGGATATGATCAGGGCGTATGAGCGCCGACTGAGCGAGCTGGAAGCGCGCCTGGCGCAGATGGAAAACCAAACAGGGCTGGCGCCGCGGTCGGCCGTGGCGATGCGCCATGACGGGGCGACCCGCGCCACCGGTCTGCATCTCGGCGTCGATGTCGGCGGCACCTTCACAGACCTGCTATTGCTTGACGAGAAGAACCATCGCACGTTTACGGCAAAGGTGCCGTCGACTCCGGACGATTCCTCGCGTGGCGTGCTCGCAGGCATCAACAAAATCTGTTCCGAGGCAGGCATCGATCCGCGCGAGATCGCCGAGGTGATGCACGGCACGACGGTGGCCACCAACACGGTCTTGACCGGATCCGGCGCGCGCGTCGGCCTGATCACCACCAAGGGCTATGGTGAAACGCTGCAGATCGCCCGCTCCTACGTGCCGGGCGGTCTTGGCGGCTGGGTCATCTGGAACAAAGCCGAGCCGCTCGCCTCGCTCGAACACACGATTGAGGCCGATGAGCGCCTCGCCGCCGACGGCAGCGTGCTGGTGCCGCTCGACGGCCGCAAGCTGGAGAAGGATCTGCAAAAGCTGCGTGGCAGCGGCATTGAGGCGCTGACGGTGTGCCTGTTCAACGCCTATGTCAGCGATCAGCACGAGCGCCAGGTGGCCGAGATCGCGGCGCGGGTGCTTCCCGGCATCCCGATCTCGCTGTCCTCTGACGTCATCGCCGAAATGTACGAATACGAGCGCACCGAGACGACGGTGGTCAATTCCTATGTCCGGCCGGTCGTGTCGAAATATGTCGATAATTTGCGCCGCGAGCTGCTTCGCAATATGGGCGACGTCAAACTGCATATCCTGCGCTCCGATGGCGGCCTGTCGTCGGCGCAGGGGGCCATGGACCAGCCGGTCAATCTGTTGATGTCCGGGCCGGCCGGCGGTGTCGCCGGGGCGCTCGGCATTGCCCGGCGCGCCGGCCACGACAACATCCTGACCTTCGACATGGGCGGCACCTCGACCGATGTGGCTCTGATCGAGAACGGCGTGGCGCGGACGCGGCGCGAGACCCGCGTCGCCGATGTCACCGTGCGCGCGCCGTCGATCGACGTGCGCACCGTCGGCGCTGGCGGCGGCTCGATCGCCTATGTGCCGGAATTGACCAAGGCGCTGCGTGTCGGGCCGCAATCGGCCGGCGCCGATCCGGGGCCGGCGGCCTACGCCAAGGGCGGCGAGGAGCCTACGGTCACGGACGCCAACGTCGTGCTTGGCTATCTGCCGGCGACCTCCAGACTTGGCGGCGATATGCGCATTGACCGCGGCCTTGCTGAAAAGGCGGTCGGCAAGCTGGCCGAGGCGCTCGGCATCGGCCTGGAGAAGGCGGCCGAGGGTATCATCAACATCGTCAACGAAAACATGTGCGGCGCGTTGCGCCTGGTTTCGGTCGAACAGGGCTACGATCCGCGCGATTTCGCCCTGTGCGGTTTCGGCGGCGCCGGGCCGCTGCACGCCAATGCGCTGTCGAAACTCATCAATGCGTGGCCGGTGATCATTCCGCCCGGCCCCGGCGTGCTGTGCGCCTATGGCGACGCGACCACCCGGCTGCGCAACGAGGCGTCCCACACCATCGTCATCAAGGTGTCCGACACCGATGCGGCCGACGTCCAGGCCAATCTGGATGCGCTCGAACGCAAGGCGGCTACCGAACTGACCGAGGAGGGCGTCGCCGACGGCGATCAGTCGGTCTTCTACCAGATCGACATGCGTTATGCCGGGCAGGGCATGAAACTGACCGTCGATATGGAGCCGGAGGTCTTCCGGCGCGGCGGGCTCGCCGCGGTCGGACGCGAATTCGACGCCATGCACGAAAAGCTCTTCACCTTTGCGCTGGAGGCCGAGCACGAACTGGTCGGCCTGCGCGCTGTCGTCCAGGGCCCGCAAAAGGCCTTTATCGGCCAGAAGCAGGAAAAGGCCGGGGCCGACCCGTCCGGCGCCGAGGTGGAGCGGACGCGCGTCTTCGTCGACGGCGAATGGCATGAAGCACCGATCTACGACCGCGACCGGCTGCGTTTCGGCCATCGCATGGCCGGGCCGGCGATCGTCACCGAAATGGACTCCACCTGTCTCATCCTGCCGGGCCATGTCGGCGTGATCGATGACATAGGCAATATTCTGATCTGGCCCGAAGGCCGGGAACAATAGGGAGCGGACCATGGTTGCAAATATCGTCGAGGGCAATCCGACACCGTTTCACCGGATCGAGGTCGATCCGATCACGCTGGACATCATCGAAAACGCGCTGCGCAACGCGCGGACCGAAATGGATGCCGTGTTGTTCAGGACGGCCATGTCGCCCGGCATTCGCGAACAGCACGACGCCTTTCCGATGATCGCCAACCAGGAAGGCAAGATGGTGGTCGGCCAGTTCGGTTCTTTCCTGCACGGTTTTATCGCCGGCTATGACGGCGATATCGAGGATGGCGATATCTTCATCACCAATGATCCTTATTCCTGCAACGGCGCTGTCAGCCATCTCAACGACTGGCTGATGATGATGCCGATCTTCCACGAGGAGCGGCTGGTGTCCTGGGCGGCGATGTTCGGCCACATGACCGATGTCGGCGGCAAGGTGCCGGGCTCGCTGCCGACCGATGCCAAGATGATCTATGAGGAAGGGCTGATCCTGCCGCCCACCAAGATCTATCGCCGCGGCGAACTCAACAGCGAAGTCTTCAACATCATGCTCGCCAATTCGCGGGTGCCGGAATGGAACAAGTCCGATTTCTTCGCCATCATCGCCTCGCTGCGGCTTGCCGAAAGACGGGTGCGCGAAAACATCGAGCGCTTCGGCGTCGACACCTATATCTCGGCCATGTGGGACATGCTCGACCGCAACCGCACGGCGATGTCGGCGATCATTCAGATGATCATCCCGGAGGGCGACCACAAGGCCCATTTCGAGGACTGGATCGACGATGACGGCATGGGCGCCGGGCCGTACAAGATCGCCTGCACCCTGTGGCGCGAGGGCGAAACAGCGATCTTCGACTTCGAGGGTTCGGACCCGCAATCCTTCTCCTCGATCAATTTCCTCCTCAACGAGGAAATGTTCAAGATGTTCTTCGGCGCCTTCACCATCAACCTGTTCGATCCGCAGATCCTGTTCAATGACGGGTTTTACGACCTTCTCGATGTACGGATCCCGGAAGGTTGCATTTTGAAACCGAAGAAGCCGGCGGCGCTGTCCTGCCGCACCCACATGCTTGGCCGTATCTTCGACCTGATGGGCGGCCTGCTCGGTCAGGGCGCGCCGGACGCGCTGAACGCGGCCGGCTTTTCCGACAGTCCGCATTTCATGTATTCGGGCTATGACGGCAATGGCGAATGGTATCAGCTGTTCCAGATCGGTTTCGGCGGCATTCCCGGCCGGCCGGCCGGCGACGGGCCGGATGGCCATTCCCTTTGGCCGGCCTTTACCAATGTGCCGAACGAGTTCCTCGAGGCCTATTTTCCGTTGCGGATCCGGGAATACAGAACCATCGCCGATTCCGGCGGCGCCGGCCTGCATCGCGGTGGCAACGGCATTTCGATCGCTTATGAGATGCTGGAAGCCGGCGAGATTTCAATCCATGACGATCGCTGGCTGACCTATCCTTGGGGCGTCAATGGCGGCGAGCCGGGCATGCGTTCGACCAAGGAACTGGTGCGTGTCGACGGACGACGCGAAAACATCGCGTCGAAATGCGACCGCATTCGCGTCGAGCGCGGCGACATGCTGTACTTCAACACCTGGGGGGGCGGCGGCTGGGGCGATCCGCTGAAGCGCGATCCGGACCTGGTCGCCGCCGATGTTCGCCGCGGCCTGGTCAGCGAAAAGGGGGCCCGGCGTTACGGCGTCGTGGTCGAAGACGGTCAGGTCAAGGCCTCGGCGACCGAGAAATTGCGCAAGGAGATGGCCAAGAAACGCGGCGAACTGCCGCTGTTCGACCGCGGCTTCTCCTCAATCTCGGAACTCAAGCAGCGGTGCAAGGCCGAAACGGGTTTCGAGCCACCGAAAGAGCCGGTTTTCCGCGCTTATATGCAGGCGGCCGAATAGCGCCGGTGCCGAGCCAACAGGGAGGACGGCTTTGAGCAGCGAGACATTGGACCAGAACTACGCTAAGGCGGGTTATAACAAACGCCAGCAATGGGGCGTCCGGCCGGCATTGATCCTGATCGATTTCGCGCGTGCCTATTTCGAACCGGACTCGCCGCTGTTCGGCGCCGAAGGCTGCGCCTCGGCGCTTGAGAGCGCCAAGCGGCTTCTGGCCGCCGCGCGGGCGCAGCGCATACCGATCGTCTTCACCGAGGTGAAGTATCGCAACGGCGGCATCGACGGTGGCATCTTCTACCGCAAGGCGCCGCCGCTTTCCTGTTTCGAGCAAGGCAATCCGCTGCAGCGCCTGGCGGAAGGGCTCGAGGTGGGCGACGGGGAGATTCTCGTCTCCAAGCAATATCCGAGCGCGTTTTTCGCCTCCAGCCTGGCCGCCACCCTGACCGCCCTGGGTGTCGACACGGTGCTTCTGACCGGGGTGACGACATCGGGCTGCGTGCGCGCCAGTTGTGTTGACGCCATGTCGCACGGCTTCATCACCCTGGTTGTCGAGGATGCCGTCGGCGATCGCGACCGGCGGCCGCATGAGGCCAATCTCTACGACATGAATGCCAAATATGCCGACGTGATCAGCGAAGCCGAGGCGATCGACTATGTCGCCGCGGCGCAAACAGGGAGCACGGAATGATCGCGAAAGGCAGACCGAAACCAACAGTGAAGGAGAGTGTCATGAAAAGACAGACAGCTGTGATTGCCGCTGTGCTCGGTGCCGGATTCCTGTCCGCTCCGGCGGCGGCCGATGTGGAGGCGGCCAAGGCCCTGGTGGCGCAATATCGCCAGGCGCCGACATTCGATGCACCCGGCGCGCCGTTCGATGCCCGCGCCTGTATGGCGGACAAGAAGATGTTCGTCATTCCGTTGACCAGCGCCAACCCGTTCAACGCCGAAATCTCGCGCGGCATGGAACAGGCCGCCGACATGATCGGTTTCGAGCTGCGCGAGTGGGAAAACCAGTTGCAGCCCGATCAGTGGATTCAGGGGATCGCCACCGCGGTCACCGAGGGCTATGACCTGATCGATCTGCAGGGTGGGCTGCCGCCGGAATTCCTGGTGCCGCAGATCATCGAGGCGCGCGCTGCCGGCGTCAAGGTGACGACGACGCACAATTACGACGCGACGACCCAGCCGACACCCGATTTTCTCGACGGTTCGGCGCGCACGGATTACGTGACCATCGGCAAGATCATTGCTGCCTGGGCGATCGCGCAGACCGATGGCAAGGTGAACGCCATCGTGCTCGGCCCGGATGAAATCACGCCGACGGCGCCGCTGCGCGATGCCATTCTCGGCTATCTGGAAGAGAACTGCCCTGACTGCAAAACCACCTATATCAACACGCCGGTGGCCGAATGGGGCACCAAGATCCAGCCCGCCATCCAGGCCGCGTTGCTGGCCGATCCAGGCGTGAACTACATCCTGCCGGTCTATGATTCCATGTCGCAATTCATCGTGCCGGCCATTCAGATCGCCGGTCGCGAGGGATCGGTTAAAATCGTCTCCTATAACGGCACGCCCTTTGTGCTCGACATGATGCGCGACGGCGATATTGTCGAAATGAATGTCGGGGAGAGTCTCGGCTGGGTCGGCATGGCCGGTGTCGACGCCAATATGCGCATGCTGTGCGGAGAGGGCGAAGTCACCAAGCTCAATACGCCCGCGTTCATTTTCGACGACAGCAATGTCGAGACGGCCGGTGTGCCGGCGACCTTCAACGACGGCTATGGCGACGTTCACATCGACGCCTTCCGTGAGCTCTGGGGTCTCGACTGACCGATGGGCGCCGCCGCCGGCGTCTCCAAGCATGGCGATTTCCCCTCCGCGGCCGAGCGCGGAGGGGCGCTTCATATTGAGAACCTGTCGAAACGCTTCGGCGGCGCGCTGGCGCTCGACCACGTCTCCATGGATGTGCGCGGCGGCGAGATCCATGGTCTGCTCGGCTCCAACGGCTCGGGCAAGTCGACGCTGATCAAGATCCTGTCCGGCTTCCACGCGCCCGAACCGGGCGGCCTCGTCTGGGTCCACGGCAAAAGCCTGCCGCTGCCGGTCACCGGCCACAAGCCGCGTGATCTCGGCATGGCCTTCGTCCATCAGCAGCTCGGGCTGATCCCGAGCCTGTCGGCGACGGAGAACCTGCGCCTTGGCGAATTCGCGGCGACGGATCGGTGGCACATCGATTGGCGCGCTGAAGAGGAACGGGCGCACGCGACCTTTGCGCGTTACGGCCTGTCGCTCGATCCGCGCATGGTTGTGGGCGCCATGCCGGCGGTGGAACAGGCGCTGCTTGCCATCGTGCGTGCCGTCGAGGATCTGCGGGCGACCGGTGCCGCGGAACATGGCGGACTGCTGGTGCTGGACGAGCCGACGCCTTTCTTGCCGCGGGCCGGTGTCGAGCAGCTGTTCGACCTGGTGCGCCAATTGGCCGATGAAGGCGCCAGCGTCGTGTTCGTGAGCCATGACGTCGACGAGGTGATGGAGATCACCGACCGGGCGACCATTCTGCGCGACGGCCGCAAGGTCGACACGGTGACCACCGCCGATATCGGCCACCGCGACATGATCCGGCTGATCGTCGGCCAGGCTCTGTCGGACTATCAGACGACCCATCAACCTAATTCCGCGTCCGGTTCCGAGGTCCGGGTCAGCGATCTGCGGGCGCCCGGCTTCGGGCCGGTCGACCTGGAATTCGGTGCCGGCGAGATCGTCGGGCTCACCGGCCTGATCGGCTCGGGGAGCGATCGGCTGCCGGCGCTGCTCTACGGCGCCGAGCGCGCCGAAACCGGTATGCTGCAGCTCGATGAGACGATGATCGCACTCCCCGAACAGACGCCGGGCGCCGCGATGCGACGCAGCATCGTCTATGTGCCGTCCGACCGGCTCGGCCAGGCCGGCATCGGCGCCCTGTCGATCACCGACAATCTGACGATGCCGGTGCTCGGCGATCATGGCGGGCCCTGGCTGTTGCGGCGGCGGTCTATGCATGCGCGCGCCGCGGAGGCCGGCGCGGCGGCGGAACTCAAACCCAACAACCCGGCCCTGCCGCTGGCAGCACTCTCCGGCGGCAACCAACAGAAGGTGGTGATGGCCAAATGGCTGCAGACGGGCCCGCGTCTCATCCTGCTCGACGAACCGACGCAAGGGGTCGATGTCGGGGCGCGGCAGGCGTTGTGGACCATGCTCGATGAAAGCGCCGATGGCGGCGCGACGGTGATCGTCAGCTCCACCGACTATGATCAGCTTGCACAATTGTGCCATCGGGTGATTATCTTTTCGCGCGGCGAAGTGGTCTGGCAACTGACCGGCGCCGAGGTGACCAAGGAAACCATCGCCGAACATTGTTTTCTGTCGGTTCCGATGAATTGAACCAGACCCGGGTGTGAGCCGTGGACGCAGGCAACAGCAAGTATTACGAAGAGCGCATCGCGGCGCTGGAAGAAAAGATCGGCCAGTTCCAGGCGCAGATGGAGCGCGAGGCGCGCCAGCGCTCCGCATTCAGCCTGAAGAACTGGCTGGAGCGCTACGGACTGCTGGTGGCCTGGGGCCTGCTGATCCTGCTGATCGGCGCGTTCAAGCCCGAGGCGATGTTTTCCTGGAATTCCTATGCCGTCATGTTCGGCAGCCAGGCGATGCTGGTGGTGCTGTCGCTGGCCTTCATCATCCCGCTCACCGCCGGCGATTTCGACCTTTCGATTGCCGGCACCATGGCGCTGTCCTCCATGCTGGTCGCGCGGCCTCGTTTTCTGGGTGTCGGATTCCAATACCATCGCCGGCGTCTCGATGGGGCTGATCAATGCGGTCATCCTGTGGAAGATCGCCGGCATACCGCTGAGCTTTTACTATGCGGCGGCGCTGGCGGCGGTGATCTGGTACGTTTTCGAATACACCAGCGTCGGGCGGCGGCTGCTGTTTGTCGGCCGTGGCCGTGAAGTTGCGAAACTGTCGGGCGTCGATGTCGTCCGCATCCGCGCTGGAGCGCTGATCGCGTCCGGCGTGATCGCCGCGATTGCCGGCGTGCTCTATACGGGCATGCGCGGCGCCGCCGATCCGACATCGGCGCTGACCTTCCTGCTGCCGGCGATCGCCGCCGCCTATCTCGGCTCGACCTCGATCTATCGCGGCCGGTTCAACGCGCCTGGCGCCTGTATCGCCGTGTTCTTCCTGTCGACCGGCATCATGGGGCTCAATTTCCTCGGCGCCGACACCTTCGTGCAGAACCTGTTTTACGGCGGCGGGCTGGTCCTCGCGGTCTCGATCTCGCAATTGCTGCGCAACCGACAGCAGATGGATTAGCGCGCTGTGAGGTCAGGTTCGGTCATGTGACCGTGGCATTCGCGCATGGATTGGAGCGGCCCTTTATCCGAAGACCTCACCGAGGAAAGCTCTGCAGGCGTCTGGTGAGAACGCACCGCCCTTCATCAACGCGGTTTCTGCATCGATCCAAAACGGTCGTCCGGCACAGGCCGGCGCGGCTCTTTGGAGAATCGCGCCGATGTTTTCGGGGCTCAATCCTCCAGAAATCCCGCAGAAAGCCTGGGTGCCGGACATATCGGGCACGTGCCCGAGGAGGCGGCCCTCACCGAAGGAGTTGTCCAACAGCCAATCGCAGCGCGATTCAGCCGGGTAGCTTTCGGCACACTGGACGATGACGCGGATGCCACGTGTTTTGCCGAAGCGGATCGCGTTTTCGATCTCATGCGATGCAGCATGCCGGTGAAGCAGATTGATCTGCGCGCGGGAAAACCCGGACAGATCAAAGTCAATATCGCTTCCTGAAAAGATGCGCTCCGCATCGTGCCCGCAGATATGCGCGGAAACTCTGAGTCCCGAGCGCGCGAGCGCCTTTATGGTCTTCAAGGTCGGAAAACGAGGGGTTCCGAATCTCTCTTTGCACACGAGAACACCGAACTCGACCCGATTTGGAAATGCGTTCGAGATGTCCTTTAAATCAGGTGCGCATTCCAGCCTGTCGACACCGGTAAGAGCGACGAATTCGGGCTGCGCCGCTCTCATTTGTCCATCCTCTGAAGAACCGTTTCAAAGGACGGGATGGCTTCACGCGCACCCATTTTCTCAGTCGCAAGCGCACCGGCGGCCATGGCAAAATCCAAGGCGTCGTCGATCGCAACAGCCGTCGCACGGCGCGCGAGGAAGGCCGCATTGAAACAGTCGCCCGCACCCGTCGTGTCCACCACGTTCGCCGCACGCGCCGACCGGCGGACGACCTCGATATTGCCATCGGCCTGGCGTTGGGCCACCAAGGTTTCGCCTGCACCCCCGGTGCAGCAGAGAGTCGTGGCGCGTGGGCCGATGAGGTCTTTGACGGAGGCGGGCTCCGGCTCTCTGCCGGTCAGTCGGTTGAAACCGATGTCGTTGATAAACAACACATCGGCCCGGTGGCGCACGTGTTCAAAATCCTTTGCTGTGAGCCCGGCAGCGGTATCGATATCGACGCAGATTTCGGTGTCGACATCCGATACGAATTGCGAGATCCGGTGGAAATCGGCAGCCATGACATAGGCGAGGTCATGGAGTTCCAGCGCGCGGCGGACGACATCCTGCGAGATCATCGCGCCTTCGATCGGTACGTAAATGAGGGTCTTTTCACCGTCGGGTCCGATGGCGATGACCGTGTGTGCCCCACGATCCAGGTCAATCGCTTCCAGGTAATCGACATTGACCCCACCGGCCATGAGAGCATCACGATGCAGCCGCCCTTCCCAATTATCAGCGACGCGTCCCAGCATGCTGGGTTTCAGGCCGAACCGTGCAGCCGCGCAGGCAAAATTTGCGGTGGTCCCGCCGGGTACGGCACCGACATATGCGCCAAGCGCCTTGCCTCCGGGCGTTATCGCCTCTGAGGTCCGATAGAGCTGATCCAGAACCGGATCACCGAAAACGGCTATCATCGTCATGTCGCAGCCTCGTTTGATGTCATGCACTGCAGATGCGTCAGCATAAGGTCGAGCAGGCCGGAGCAATCCACGCCGGTATGAACATGAACCTGAGCCGGACCCGGTGCGTCCGTGCGCTCTTTGCCCCAGCCTAAACTGTTCCCGGCGCTCAAACCGGCGGTGCTATCGACCCGCACGCACATCGGGACGGATTGAAAAAGCTGCGGCGCAACAAGCCACGCAATCGGACACGTGTCGTGCAGAAGCGGGTCTTCACGCAGATACTCCCCGACCATCGCGGCCAAGGCCGTGGCGATGCGACCCGGCACGGCCGCGACAGCACCGAGCCATTGTGGGGTGCAGATCGCTTGAGTCGTCACATCGAGGCCAAAAAGCTCGATCGGCACGCCGCTTTGGACGATGCGATCGGCCGCAAGGGGATCAGCCCAGAAGTTGAATTCAGCGGCAGGTGTCACGTTGCCGGGAACCGCGATGGCCCCGCCCATAATCGCCAGGCGCCTCGCACGCCTGAACGTTTCGGGATCGATCGCAAGCGCAAGGGCGAGATTGGTCAGTGGCCCAATCGCGACCAGCGTGACCTCGTCTGCGGGCTCGCTCGCGAGGACATCCAGAATCTTTCGGGCGGATGGGGTCTCCTGGCGGGTCGCCTGCGATGGTTCCAGACGGATGCCACCGAGCCCATCATCGCCATGGACGAGGTTGCTTCGCGGCGCGGTTTGATCGAGCGGCGAATGGGATCCTCGATGGACCGGCACATCCTCACGACCTGCAAGAGCGACGATGTTCCGAGCGTTTTCAAAGGTCTGGTTCACCGGCCGGTTGCCGGAAACAGTCGTTATCGCAAGAATTTCGAGCGCGTCGATGCCGAACGCAAGCAGAATGGCCAACGCATCGTCAATGCCGGGATCACAGTCGAGTAGGATTTTCTGTTTCATGAACCACCTTCTCTTTCTCAGGGCAGAAGCCAACCGGCCCCGACAAGGGTTCGCTACTCTGTCGTGGTAATGCCGCCACAGTCCCGAAGTTCCGGTGACGCGTCCGCCTGAAGCGAGCGGATGATCCGGCTGGAGACTTTGCCCGGGTTGCCATGCGCGTCTCCGTGCGGAGTTGTGTGTTGATTCTCAGATTTTGGCTCCCTGCGGTTGATCCAACCATTCTCTAATGGTACGTACCATTTTATGCAAAGAGAAAATTGTATGACCTAAGATTGTTGAGATCTTAGAAGAAAACGCAATGTGGTCCGTACCACTTTGGAGAACAATCGTGTCAAAATCCCGATATGTCGAAGTTGCCAATGCGCTTGCTGAGGCCATTGACTCCGGCGGCTACAGGGAGAGAGAAGCACTCCCCGCCGAACGCGCGCTGTCCGAGGAGTTCAGCGTCAGTCGGGAAACGATGCGTAAGGCGATCAAGCTATTGGAGGCCCAAGGTTACCTCGTCTCTCGACAAGGTCGTGGAACCTATGTCGCGCCCGATGCGTTGCGGGACATGCATCGATCGATTGACGGATGGAGCGACGAAGCGCTCCGCAACGGACGCATTGCGGGTCAGAGGATACTGAAACTCGAAGTGGTTGCGGCTCCACTTGCGATCCAACGTGCTCTGAACCTTCAGGCCGGTCTCTCGCTTGTCCGTTTGCAACGCATTCGCTTACTCGATGACAAACCTGTCGGGCTTCATGACTCGTACCTGGCCATTTCGCCGGTGGGCCGGTTGAACAAAGAGATGCTTGAGAGCTCGGGCTCGCTCTACCAACTCCTGAGACAGGAATTCGGGCTGACTCTGACCGACGCCGCTGAAAGCATCAGTGCCGTGGCTGCAACCCACGAAGAAGCCGATTGGCTCCATGTCGAACCCGGGACCCCGCTTCTGCGCATCGAGCGCATCACCGTCTCCGACGAACTCAATCCGATTGAGTTCTGCGTCATGAAATATGCCCAAGGCTACAACTACGACACCGTCGTTCGACGTCGCGGCATATCAAACTGACCAAATCCAACAGGAAAGGATCTCTAATGAAAAAACTTGTTGTTTCTGCATGTGCGGCGGTCGCGTTTTTGGCATCCCCTGCACTTGCCCAGGACACCCTGTCGGTCGCCTTTTTTGTGAACGGCACGCTGGGCGACAAGTCCTTCTTTGACAGTGCGCAGCGCGGGATGGTGCGGCTGAACGAAGATCTCGGCCTTGTCACGCGCACGGTGGAGGCGGGTCACGACCCGACCCGATGGGAGTCTGCGCTTGTCGATCTCGCCGATAGCGGAGAATACGACGTTATCGTGACGGGCACCTTCACGATGGTCTCCTATGTCGAGGCCCTGTCTCAGGAGTATCCCGAGATCAATTTTGTCCTTTTCGACGGCATCGTGAATTATGGCAAGTGCGGTTGTGAAAACGTCCACTCGATCCTTTTCAAGCAGAACGAAGGTGCGTATCTGGCGGGCGTGCTCGCGGCAACGCTTACGACTGAAGCAACGGAATCGCTGAATTCCGAGCAGACCCTTGGTTTCGTCGGCGGTATGGAAATTCCGGTCATCCAGGACTTTTTTGTCGGCTATAGGGCCGGCGCGGAATCCGTTTTGTCGGATCCGACATTCCTCGAGCAATATGCCAACCATTTCGGTGATCCGGCGATCGGAAAAGAAATGGCGTTGGCGCAATATGGCCAAGGTGCCGATATCGTCTTTGCCGTTGCCGGCGGCACCGGACAGGGCGTGCTTGAAGCGGCGGCAGAGCAGGGTCGTCTGGCCATCGGCGTCGACTCGGACCAGTCGGCCATCTTCGCGGAATCAAATCCGGAAATATCAAATCGGATCGTCACATCGGTCATGAAAAATGTCGACAACACATTGGTCAGCGCCTTTGAGCGTATCCTGGCCGGCGAGGACATCTTCGGCTTTGCCGAGGCGCAGGGTCTTGAAACCGGCGGCGTCGGTCTCGCCATCAATGATGTGACGCGCCAATACGTGTCTGACGAAACGCTGGCGCACATCGAGGACCTTTCGTCCCGGATTGTCGACGGCAAAGTCGACGTGCCGACTGCGTTTTAAGGCTGGCGCTTTGGGCCCCGGGCGTCTCTTCCCGCCCGGGCCCATCGGGGCAAAGATCCATGCAAGACGAAATCGTTCTGTCTGTTGAAGGGCTCAGCAAAATCTATCCGAACGGGACGAAGGCGGTTCAGGACGTATCGTTCGACCTGAGGCGCGGTGAAATTCATGCCATTGTCGGCGAGAACGGTGCCGGCAAGTCAACCGTGATGAAGATGATCTACGGCCTCGAACGTCCGACCAGCGGCCGCATCCGCGTTGCCGGGCAGCCGGTAGAATTCGCGGCGCCGCAGGATGCCATCGAACTGCGTATCGGGCTTGTGCATCAACACCTGATGCTGATCGAAAGCCTCAGCGTTGCCGAGAACATCGCGCTGGGTTCCGAACCGGTGCGAGGGGCCTTTCTTGACCGCGCGAAAATGAACGCCGGCATTGCCGAGATCGCCGCCCAATACGGAATGGCGATTAATCCGAACGCGACAGTCGGGACGCTGGCGGTCGGGCTGAAGCAACGGATCGAAATACTCAAAGCTCTCTATAAAGGCGCGGAAATCCTGCTTCTGGATGAACCGACAGCCGTTTTGACCCCGCAGGAAACACGCGATCTCTTCAAGGCTATCAAAGGTCTTACGGATCTCGGGATGACGGTCGTGTTCATCACCCATAAGCTTGCCGAGGTGAAGGCGGTCGCTGACCGTGTCACCGTCATGCGGGACGGCATCGTCACCGGTCGCGTCGATGCCAAAGACGTCACGGCCGTGGACATCGCCGAGCTGATGGTGGGGCGTCCTGTTTCCTACATCGCTGCTCCGCGCGAGGATCCCGACGTCAAACCGACGGTCTCGGCACGCGATCTCACGCTCATCGGCATCGATGGTCGGGTACGCCTGAGAACCGTCAGTTTCGATCTACGCCAGGGTGAGATCCTTGGTGTTGCGGGTGTCGAGGGAAACGGTCAGGCCGCATTGGGGCAGGTTCTTGCCGGGCTGCTGCCGCCTGCGTTTGGGCAAGCCTGTATCGACGGCGATCCGTTTACCGGGCGCGGGGTCGCAACCGCGCGCGCTCTCGGCGTTGCCAGCATTCCCGAAGATCGGATCCACAACGGCATCGTTGCCGATATGTCGATCGAAGAGAATTTTATCGCCGCCGAGTATCGCAGCGATGCCTACGCACGAAACGGGTTTCGGAAACGATCCGCGGTCAACGCCGACGCCAGAGAGATGATCAGGAATTTCGGCGTCAGGACGCCATCAGAGAAGACCCCGGTCGGCGCGCTTTCAGGGGGCAACATACAAAAGGTGGTGCTCGGCCGGGAGTTTTCGACCAACCCCCGCTTTCTGATTGCGGCGCAGCCGACGCGCGGTGTCGATATCGGCGCTGCGGAGGGTCTGCGTCAGCAACTCGTAGACCTGCGTGACGCGGGAACCGCGGTCCTGCTCATTTCGGCCGATTTGGAAGAAATCATCGCCTTGTCGGATCGTATTCTCGTTCTGTTCAAAGGCGAGGTCGTGGCGCATTTTCGGGCAGATGAAGCCGACGAAAATCAACTTGGCCTCTACATGCTCGGGGCTGAACGCCAGCCCCATGCGTCTGCCTGCCTGCGCGACAGGAGCGGGTACGCCGATGTCTAGAGCCGCCATTGTGAAGAACCATGCTCTGAAAGAGCTCATGAAAACGATCGTCGTGGTCGTGATTGGCCTCTTGATCGGAATGGTGATCGTTCTGTTTGTCAGCGAGCAACCGAGAAGGGTGTTCGACGCCATTCTGACCGGGCCTCTGCCCTCGTCAACGGTTCTGGACGACGGCACCGTGCGTTGGCGCGGCATGGCCCGTTTTGGAACATTCATCGAAGACAGCATCACGCTCGCCCTTGTTGGTCTTGCGGTGGCTCTTCCATTTCGCGCCCGCCAATTCTCCCTGGGAGCGGACGGGCAACTCTTTCTGGGAGCCCTGGCTTCGGCGGCGGTCAGCATCTACCTGCCTCTGCCCGGCGCCATTCTGGTGCCTCTTGCGTTTCTTTCCGCCACGCTCGTCGGCTTTGCCTGGGGCTGGCTGCCCGGCATCATGAAGGCCAAAGCCGGCGCCAATGAAATCGTGACGACCCTGATGCTGAACGTCATCGCGATACAGTTCTTCATCTTCATGGTCTCAAACGTGATGCTTGACCGGCAGGCGGGCTTTATCGTCACGCCGTTTTTTCAGGATGAAGCGATCCTCTCCGCTCTCATTCGGCGGACCAATGTCACCTGGATGATTTTGGTCGCACCACTCGTGTGCCTGCTTGCTTACGTCTTTCTTTCCCGGACGAACGGTGGATACGAGCTTCGGGTGGTCGGGCAGAATCCGGAATTCGGCCGCCAGATGGGAATGCCTGTCGACCGAACGGTTGCGCTGTCCATGGCGCTCGGCGGCGCGGTTGCCGGAATGGCGGGGTTTCATATCGCGAACGCCATCCTGAAGCGTCTCCCAAGCGATTTTCCCGCCGGCCTGGGTTTTGAGGGCATCGTCGTGGCGCTCCTGGCTCGGAACGATCCGCGGCTCATCATACCCGCGGCGCTCTTCTACGGTTACTTGCGCGCCGGCGCCCAGGTCATGGAACGGACAACGGATGTCAGCCGCGAGATGGTCCTGGTGGTTCAGGCGATCATCATCCTCTTGATTGTTTCGGAAAATCTGTTGCCTCGGCTGGCACAACTTGTCGGACTGGGAGGGCGCCGCGCATGACCATCATCGAGTTCTTTCAGACTCTTCTAACGGCGTCTTTTTTTGCCGCGATCCTGCGGGCCGCGACACCCATGGTCTTTGCGGCGCTTGGAGGCCTCATCTCGGAATTGGCCGGTGTCATCAACGTTGCCCTTGAGGGGATGATGCTGATCGCCGCGTTTTTCGGGGTGATTGGCTCGGCCTGGGCGGCGACCGTCTGGCCGGATGCGGGGCCTGTGCTTTACGCACTTGTCGGTGCAGGCGCCGGTTTGCTGTCCGCTTTGTTCCTGGCACTTATTCTTTCGGTCTTTTACCTCGAATTCGACGCCAATCTCATCATCGCCGGTGTTGGAATCAACATACTTGCGGCGGGATTGACCGTGTTTCTCCTGTTTTCGATTTCCGGCGACAAGGGCTCTTCCGCGGGACTGACGAGCTACAGCCTCCCCAACATTGATCTCGGTCCGCTTCACGACATTCCAGTGATCGGGGGACTGTTCGCCGGTCCCAATGATGGCGGCCATCATGTCCTCATCTACGTCGCGCTGATATCGATCGGGCTTGTTTGGTTGTTCCTGCACCGGACCCGACTTGGGCTTCGCCTGCGGGCGGTCGGTGAAAACCCCGAGGCCTGTCGCACGGCCGGCGTCCCCGTCAAACGCATTCAGTACTATGCCATTTTGCTGAGCGGGCTTCTCGCCGGCTTGGGCGGCATCTACCTGTCAATGGGATATCTGACCCTGTTCCAGGCTAATATGACGGCTGGCCGCGGATTTCTGGCGTTGGCCGCGATTTTCCTCGGTGCCAGATCTGTCTTTGGAACCGCCGCCGCGGCCGCGTTTTTCGGCCTGGCAAGCGTTTTTGCTGCGCAACTCGGGCTGCTGAATGTGCCAACGGCCGTCGTATTCTCTGTTGCGCCGCTTGTCACCATTCTGGCGTTGCTCGCCTTCGCCTGGCGGCGGCACGAGCGCAATCAAAGGCGGATCGGCACCGCGCTTAAAGCACTCAATGTTTCCCGGAAGGACACCGTGCATGCCAAATCGCCCTGATCTTGTGCGGAAGATCTATTCCGGGCTCCTGGTCGCCGGGATCGGCGACGCGCTCGGCGCACCGACCGAGCAATACTCGATGGACGACATCAGAGCTCTGCATGGCGACGCCATGCTGGACCGATTTGTCGCGCCGCTGCCCGACACCTTCGCCGGAGCCAATAACGGGAAAATCGCCGAGGTGACCGATGACGCGAGCCAGATGTATTATCTCACGCGGAAGCTTGTCGACAAGGGTCCATCGTTCACCAATGAAGACTGGATAGCGTGCCTGGTGGAATGGCGGGAGACGTCTCCCAAAGCAGGATTTATGGGCCCGAGCACGGAAGCACTGATCGATGCTCTCAAAGAAGGCCGGGATCCGACCAGGTTCGGACTGATCGGGACATCCGAACGCAAGATGACACATATCGGCACAACCAACGGCGCTGCGATGAGATGTGCGCCGATTGGAATGTGTTTTCCGGGTGATTTCGACGCCACCTGCGCCATGACCCTCAAGATCTGTCTGCCGTCGCATGACGCCAGTGTCGCCATCGAGGCCGCCTGCGCCATCGCCTGCGGCACGTCGGCCGCAATGGTTTCAGGTGCGACGGTCGATCAGGTGCTGGACGCGTGTCGCATCGGAGCGGACAAGGGCCGGCAACTGGCACGGGCCCATGCGCGTCTGGAGGCCGGGCCCCGCTTCATCGCGCGTATGGAGATGGCGCTTCGCATCGCCCGGGAAGCAAAGGATGACCGAGACCTCCTTGAGCGGCTGGAAGCCGAAGTCGGAAACTCTGTCATGGCCGCTGAATCGGTTCCCTGCGCCATCGGCATATTTGCCTTTGCGGATGGCGACCCCTGGCGGGTTGTTACGCTTTCCACCAATATCGGGAATGACAGCGACTCCATCGCCGCCATGGCGGGTGCGATGGCCGGCGTTTTGAGCGGCCATTCCACAATTCCAGACGCAATGGTCGAACAATTCTTGAATGCGAATGACGATTTCGACCTCACGATGATGGCAAATCGTCTGACGGACGTATTCGCGCTCGAGAGCGCGTAGCGCCCATCAGGAATGATGCAACGATGGGGGCACAGGTGTGGATTTTACCTGACAGTATCAGTTCGCCAAATCTCGGAAATTTTGCATTTACCTATCGTGACACCTTCGATTTTTGCGTCAGCGCTTCAAGTTGTTCATTTATGGTTTCAATACTCAATAGCCCAAGATTTTCGAGTGGTTGGCCTTAACGGTCGCGTCAGGTGTTATTTTGGTCCGTATAATTTGTTGGCGTGAATGGCTGCCCATTCATGCATTGCTTGTAGGAGAGGTATCAAGCTTTGGCCCAATGGCGTCAGGCTGTACTCGACATGTGGTGGAATGGTTTTGAAGTCTTTGCGTGAGACAAAGCCCGCTTCTTGCAACTCGCTCAGTTGGCGGGTCAGGGTTCGATGCGTGATGTCACCGAGATTTCTTTGAAGCTGATTGAAGCGAGACGTTTCCAGCGCCAACCAATAAATAACCAACAACTTCCATCGTCCCGATATTGCTGAAATCAGTGGCTCAATGAGGCAGCCCTCATCTGTTGCGATGCGTTTCATAACGGTATCCTGAATGATCGTACTTGTTGTTGTGATCCTGTCATTCTATGTACGTCTGAAAACACAAGAACGCAATGAGGATCGGTATTTCGAAAGCTGGCTTCTCAAGGAAATCATGCCATGACCACCGTTGACCTTCCCAAATTCCCAACGCGCCATGGATACATGAGCGAGAAGATCCAGCACGTCTACATCACACAGGCAATCAAGAAGGGCCTGCTGCCGTCAGATGCACACAGGATGCCTGAAGTCTTGTCGCTGACGGCTCCAAGCAATTTGTCAAAGCCAATTCAATTTTGGCAGCTTTATTCTGTCCTCGGGCAGGACCCGATCGTCGGCATCGTGCTAAGATTTTACGAACGCGTCTTTTCAGATGAACCTTGGTTCACGTCCGTTTTTGAGCGCGTTGGCGACCTGAACCATCATATAGGCACTCAGGCATCGATGTGGATCGATGTCATGGGCGGCGGCCCCTACTACCATGGTGCAGAATTCCGACTGAGCTTTCATCACACGCACAACGCGATGACGCTGATGAACGACAAAGGTGCAGAGCGATGGGTCACACTGATGCGCAACACGCTTGAAGCCTCATCGGACTTAATGTCGGATGGTCCCCGCGTCAGAACCAGCATAAATACGTTTCTCGCGTACTTCATGAGCAGATATGCGGATGAGTTTTCATTTGCAGATCGACATATTTTCGGTGAAACAAACGGTCCACTCAAACGCCGGATCAATTTCATGCGGATGACGACTGAAGCGATTGAGGCCCTGAGCGAACAAGAGCTCAGCACCGCTCTCGCAGAGCAAGGTGTCGATGTCTCGCAATATCCTAGCAAGCAGGAGATGGTGAATAAGGCACTGATGATGTGACAGTTGCATAGCTCCACTGTCCGGCAAAAACCGGAAAATGAGGAATTCCGAGGGCCTAGCTGGGGTCAAGCCGACTTCACAGACAAAACAGCTAGGCCCGATATCGATCTGTGCCATCATCCAAGCTGGCAGTGTCGAAGCTTGTCTGCGGGGGTCGGACCAAAGCCTGTCCCTCATTGGTGATCTGTTGAAGGCCACCTCCGAGTTTGACGTCCATCATCATCAGCAGCAGATCAGTCAGATCGGCATACTGAATTTCCGCGCCTAAGAGCCCAGTCGTTAATTCCCGAATGGGCTCTAAACCTTTTTGGCGTACCTTGCGCTTGGGATCATTGTGATGATCGACGCTCCCTTGTTCAGTGAAAGCACTGCTCGAAGGCGCCGCGGCAATGCGCGAGCCCTACGGCACCCCCAGGCGCGATAACGCCCCCTCCCCGTGCGTTCGCGCGGCAGTCCAAACCAGAGAACTTCACGGCATCCCGGCCTGCTCAAGCCCACAAAGAAAGCGCTGAAATCCCGGCCATTCTCGCAGTGGGTTCACCTGCGCGATCAATGCGCGCGTTTCATTACAAGCGATGCCAAGCAGCTTTGCCATCACCTCGCGTGCCTCTTCCAATTCACCCATATGAGCGAGTGCCGCAGACTTTATCCGCAAGACGTTGATCATCTGTGGACGAGTATCGAGAACCATCTCACAAAGTTCCAACGCTTCGACGAACCGGGCGCCATGAAACGAGGCGAGCGCACCGGCAAAACCTTGTGTCACACGCATTGGATCATTCGGGCTGACGCGCATTGACTGGCGCGCAAGACTGAGTGCGCCATCGAAATCGAGATCGTAACTCAGAAACAAAGACCCCCAGGTCAACGCGGGACTCTGATGCGGAAGCTCAATATGGGCGCGTCGGGACAACGTCGCAGCCTTGGGATAACGGCGGAACAACATGGCCTCGGCAAATCCGGTTGTCCAAAGCAGGTGAGGGTTGTTGTGCCAGTTCGCGTAAGCCGCATTGAGCGCAGCCTCAACCTCGGCAACGACGCTGTCACGATCGGCGATCCATCCACTTCGGAAACCGCGTGTTGCGAGGCAAGCGCGCAAGGCGTTAGCCAAAGCGTCGTTCGGATGTGATGCACAGAGAGCGCGCACGTTTTCCAGAGCTGTGGAATTTCCGGTCTCCGAAAATGTCCAAAGCGCCTCGAGCGCTCTCAGACATGCCGCATGGGCGGCAGGTGCTGCTGTTTCGCGGCGATCCGGCGCCTCTCCAGGCGGTAAATCGAGCGGGCCGCCCAAGATGTCCAACAACCAATCGGCAACGTCATCCGCAATCGGTTGGAGTCTTTCAACGCGAAACCCGGAGTAGCCGGTGCACATGGGATCCGGCTCCAACCCGCTCAGCTGAATCTCAAGCCGATTATCCCGCACTGTCCCGGAGATGATCGCGTCGGCACCGAGAACCGCGATCTGTTCTTGCTTCAATCCGAAAGTGGTGTGACGCGACAACGCCGAAAATCGTCCGCGCCTGACAACCTCGTTGAGAATGTCATCGGCCAGGGCGGGTCCAACCCAGTCGGGTCCTTCCACAATATGGAAAGGGCGCGAGGCCAGGTAGGGCCTCGTCATGCGCGGCACCTTCGATTGGGCGATGGCGGAGGGGTCGTCCATGATCAGTTGAACTCCAGGACCGAGTCCAGAAGACGCTTCGTGTAGTCCCTTTTTGGAGACTCAAAAACCGTGTCCACCGGCCCCTCTTCGACGATTTGCCCGGCCTGCATCACAACAACGCGGCTGCACAGGTGGCGAATGACGGCAAGGTCGTGGCTGATGAAGAGATAGCCCAGCTTCAATTCACCCTGCAGATCCTGAAGCAGGTTCAAGATCTGGGCCTGAACAGAGACATCAAGTGCGGACGTCGGTTCGTCGCATATCACCAGCCGCGGCCGCAGAATCAGGGCTCGGGCAATCGCCACGCGTTGGCGTTGTCCTCCTGAGAGCTCGTACGGAAACCGATCGATCATTGCCTGGCTCAAGCCGACAAGGTCACAAATTTCGCGAACTTTGCGCGATCGCTCGCCTCGATCGCCCTCTCCCTGGATCGCCAGGGGTGCCTCGACAATATTGGATATGCGGTGACGTGGGTTCAGCGAGGAGTAGGGGTCCTGGAAAACAGGCTGGATCAATCGTGCGCGGGCGAGACGGTCGAGGTCGCCGATTGGTTGGCCGCCAATCCGAACAACGCCTTCATCCGGAATCTCCAGCCCCAGAAGGATAGAGGCCAGAGAGGATTTGCCGCAACCAGATTCGCCGGCAAGACCCACACATTCGTCCTCGCCGACATCGAGCGATACGCCGCGCAGAGCGTGGATCACGCCGCTTTTGCCAAGGAGGCCGGAGCGCAGTTGGAAACGCCGTACAACATTCCTCGCCGACAGAATAGGGGAGCTCATGCGGGCACGCCTTTTCGTGAATCAAGGCGGTCCGCCGGATTGAAGTGGCATCGGTAGGTCCAGCCGGTCCCCGCTTGCCGCGGGGACGGGTCTCTCTCGGAACACATCGCTTGTGTGAAACTGCACCGGTCGCGGAACTGGCATCCCGTCAGGTCGCCCGACATCACAGGGACCTGTCCCGGAATGGGGGATAGCCGTGCAGACCGTCGCCCATTCCTCAAACCCGGGATGCATTGCATCAGTGCCCTTGTATAGGGGTGATGCGGGTCCTTCAGGACGGTTTTCGCCGGACCGGTTTCGATCACCTGACCGCAGTACATCACAGCAACCCGATGCGATAGCCGCGAGATGACGCCCAAATCATGCGAGACGAGCACAACCGCAAGGCCCAAGTCCTGCTGCAGTTGTTCGAGCAGATCGAGTATTCCTGCCTGCACCGTGACATCCAGTGCCGTCGTCGGTTCGTCCGCGATCAATATCTTTGGATTACACATTAGCGCCATGGCGATCATCACGCGTTGACGCTGCCCGCCCGACAGCTCGTGCGGAAACTGATTGAGGCGCGAAGAGGCGTTCGGTATCTGGACGCGCTCGAGCATCTCCTCGGCCCGTTCACGAGCAGCCACACGGGTTCCGCCCAGATGGCAAAGGTAAACCTCCTCCAGCAAGGATCCGATGCTCAGCACCGGATTGAGACTTGTCATGGGGTCCTGAAAGATCGTCGCGATCCCGGTCGCCATGATCTTGCGCATCTCGCGTGCATTGGTCCGGATCAGGTCTTGGTCGCCATAGCGGATTGTGGCGGCCTCGCGGGTAGCATGACGCGGCAACAACCCAAGAACAGCCATCAGAGAAAGTGATTTGCCGGAACCGGACTCCCCGGCGACACCGAGGGTTTCGCCGGGACGAAGTTCGAATGACACACCGCGAACCGGGTGCACGGCGCCGCCTGCCAAATTGAACATCACATGAAGATCTTCAACCAGAAGAATGGGGGGGGAATGCTCATTTCATCGCCCCTCCCCGACCGGTGACGTCCCGCAATCCGTCCCCGGTCAGATTGATCGCCAACAGAAGCGCAAACAGCGCGCATCCAGGTATCGTCAGGAGCCATGGGTCGAAAAACATGAACTCCCGGGCATCCGACAGCATCAGCCCCCAGGACGGCAGAGGCGCCTGAACGCCGAAACCAAGGAAAGACAAAGAGGCTTCGAGGATGATCGCGTTGGCCATCTCGACGGTGGCGACGACCAGCAGGGCCTCGCGCACATTGGGCAAGATTTCCCCTATCAGAATGCGCCAGTTTGACGCCCCACAGGCGCGTGCGGCGCGCACGAATTCCTCGGACCGGATTTGCTTGGTCACCGATCGCATAACAACGGCGAACTGATCCCAAAGGAAAAGCCCAAGGACGAGGATCACGATGGTTAGCGACGAACCGAACAGGGCAACCACCGCCAGGGCAACAAGAAACAGCGGAAGAGACAATCGTGTGCCGATCAGATAGGTCACGAGAGCATCGACGCTGCCACCGAAATACCCTGCCGCAACGCCAAGAACCGTTCCGATCAGACCCGAGATCAGAACCGCAAGCACGCCGATCGCAAGAGACACGCGCGCACCGTAAATCAAGCGGGAAAGGTAGTCGCGTCCGACCTTGTCGGTGCCAAGTATGTGGTCTGGAACAGAATCAGCGTGCCAGAAAGGCGGCAGCAGCCGGCGCGTCAGGTCGGTTTCATAGGGGTCATAGGGTGCGATAAGCGGTGCAAAGACCGCGACAACGACAATGAGACTTAGAACCGACACACCCAAGGCGAAACTCCGATGTGACATCATCCGCCGCCATGGAATGCGCCCTGGCGATGCGGGCCGGTGTGTCTCGCCAGCCACCGGGTTCACCCCGCTGCCCGCATGCGCGGGTCCAGCGTTGCGTTCAACAGATCAGCCAGAAAATTCAGCAACACGTAAAAGGTTGCGACCGTCAGGAGGATCGCCTGCACCACCGGCAGGTCGCCCCGCAAGATTGCGTCATAGCCAAGCCAGCCAATGCCGGGCAGTGAAAAGACGGTTTCGATCACAATCGAGCCACCCAGCATGAAACCGAACTGGACGGCGGCCAGCGCGACAACCGGGATCAGGGCATTGCGCAGGGCGTGACGGAACAGGACGGAGCGTGTCGGCAGACCGTAGGCACGCGCCGTGCGCACATAGTCCGATTCAAGCGCCTCCAACATGCCCGCCCGCGTCAAGCGCATCAAAGCCGGGGTCGCAAAATATCCAAGGGCAATCGTCGGCATCACGAAATGGGCCCAGGTCCCGCCACCCGAAATCGGCAACCACCGCAACACGATCCCGAACAGCACCATCATCATCAATGCGAACCAGAATGTCGGGATGGCCTGGCCCAAAACCGCAATGGTCAAAGCGGCCCGGTCGATGATTGTGTTGTTGTAGACCGCGGCCAGGACTCCAAGCGGAATGGCCAGAGATAGCGCGAAGAGAATGGAACATACCCCAAGCGTCATCGTTACGGGCAAACGGTCCGCCAGCATTTGCGACACTGGCAGGTCGAAGTGGAAGGAGGCTCCAAAATCGCCCTGCAGGGCCCGCCCCGCCCAGGCAAGGTACTGCTCCGGAAGCGGTCTATCCAAACCGTAGTGCAACCGTACCGCTTCGATATCCTCTGCCGATGCCGTGTCGCCGGCGATTGCAATCGCCGGATCGCCGGAAAGCCATGTCATGAAAAAAGCGATGACCGAGACCGTGACAAGGGTCAGGATTGCCAGCAGGAAGCGGCGAAAAGCGAAACCCAGCACGTGCGTTCTCCACTAGTGTCGAGCGGCCGGCGCCTGGCCGCTCGACACAGTTCGGTTACTTCCAGCTGTAGGCGTAGAAGCGTGGGATCTCGTCGACAAATCCCTGAAACTCCAGGCCTTCCACAAAGGCATAGTTGCGCACATGACTGAACATTGGAAGCCAGTACAGCTCACCTGTGATCTTCGCGATGGCTTTTGAATAGGCCTCCTGTCGAACGGCCGGGTCGGAGGAACCATCCCCCGTTTTCAGCCATGCGGCCACATCTTCGTCTCGGGCGAAATCGTCTTTGCCCAGCGTGAAGAAACGGCTCATGATGGCGGACACATCGTTGATTGAGAACGATCCCCAATCCATCAGATAAAGCGGTGTCTTGCCTTCATGCTGCAGATCGCGCAGAGCGAAGTAGCCCATCTGGTTCAGGTTCGCGTTGACACCAATCTTGGACAGGTCCGCTATGATCGCCTCGGCCCAGGACGATGAGCGATAATTGTAGATCTCGATATCGAACCCGTCGGGGTAACCGGCTTCGACAAGCAACGCTTTTGCCGCATCCGGATCATAGGTCCACTTCACCGCGGCAGCCCCGTCGCAACCGAACTGCGTCGGAAAACATGGCGTATCAACCACCCGGCTGTCACCCCGGATGAGATTCTCCGAGATCGCATGGCGGTTCACCGCGCGCGCGATGGCCTCGCGTACCTTTGCCTTGGTTGTTGGTTCGAACTCCGAGCGTCCCGCCGCATCGAAACCCAGATAGGAGATCCGCATGGTTTCCGATTGGGCGCCCGAAAATCCCGGAAGGTCCTGGATCTGTTGCAGCTGGTCGGCCGAGATGTCGGCGGTGAAATCGATCCCGCCGCCCAGAAGTTCCGCAACCTGTGTCTGCACATCCGCAATCTCGCGAATGACAAGCGTGCCGATCGATGCCTCGCCCTTGGGGCTTCCCCAGGTGTAGTCCGGGTTCTTCTCCAGCGTATACTGCTGCGTGGCCTGAACGTCGGTCACCCGGTATGGGCCGGTTCCAACTGGCATCTTGTTCATGCCCGCCGGGCCAACCTCGGCGTAGTATTCGTTCGGATAGATGACGATCGGGCCTGAGAGGAACTCGAAGATCTGCGGCATGGCGCGGGTCATTTTGACTCGGACCGAGTATGGACCCGTTTTCTCGGCCTTTTCGATCCAATCGACATTGTTGCGCGTCAGGACACCGTTGTCCGGGTCCGCAACGAAATTGAGAGCGTAAACCACATCATCCGCATCGAACGGCTCGCCGTTGTGGAACGTCACGCCTTCACGAAGGGTGAGATCCAACGTCGTCTCGTCCGGGAACTCCCATGACGTTGCCAAAAGCGGTTCGTAGGTACCTTCGTCAAGGTTGCGGAACACGAGCGTGTCCCAGACGTTGCGAGCGAACCATATGCCCGTCCGGTTGGTGTTGAAATAGGCATCAAGATTGTCGATCGGCCCCGTCGCTCCCCAACCTATTCTCAATGTGTCGTCATCCGGGCCTGCGACAGCCGGTGCGACCGTTCCGAAGGCAAGTGCCAGCGCGCTGGCACTCATCACGGCGATTTTTTGGAGCTTTTTCGGCATTTTCATCCTCTTTCGTTTTTATGTTTCGACCACGACGAAGGTGCGGTCGTTCTTCAATGAGGGAACCTGGGCCCGCGCAAGGTCGGATGCGCAGAGGTCCAGTTGAACGGCGGCAACCCCGGTCGTCTCATTGCCCATGTCGAGAACGACTTGCCCCCAGGGATCCACGACCAGCGAATGGCCATAAGTCTCGCGGCCATCCGCATGTGTGCCGGTCTGAGCGGATGCAACGATCCAGGCGCCGTTCTCGATTGCTCGGGCACGCAACAAGGCATGCCAATGCGCCTTTCCGGTTTTCACCGCGAAAGCGGATGGCACAAACATCACCTGTGCGCCGAGCTGGGCGTAGCTTCTGTACAGAGCCGGGAATCTGAGGTCGTAGCAGATTGTCAGTCCCCACTGGCCCCACGGTGTTGAAACGACGCGACCCTTTGTCCCCGGCGCGTAGCGGTCCGATTCCCGAATGGGTGCATCCTTTTCCAGGTCCACGTCGAAGAGATGAATCTTGCTGTATTCGGCAACCAACTCGCCGGCGGCATTTATCAAGGTGGTGCGATTGCGGAACTTGCCTTGCGGCCCCTTGACCGGCGAAGAACCGGAATGCACCCACAAGCCAAACTCTTTCGCGATCCGTGCACAGGCCTTCGTCCATGGATCTTGGTCGGCAGCGCAAACGACTTTTGCCGCGGATGCGAAATCCTGCTGCACAAGGCCTGCGACTTCGGGCAACGCCAAAAGGTCACAGCCGAGCTTGACCGATTGTTCTGCCATTGATTCAAGCGCCGCAATGTTGCCGTCGAACTCGGGGCCCGAGGTCATCTGTGCAAGCCCAATGGTCAGAATGTTCGACATATTCCACTTATTTGCAAGTTAACTTCAACATAATGAGTTGCGGTTTTAGACAAAAAAAGCGAAAGTTTCGAACGATTGGTTCGAAAATCTAACATGTCGGTAAAAAGCGGTAATGAGATTACCTCCCCTGTCGGCGATGCGTGCTTTGGAGGCAATTCGGATCTCCGGAAGCGTTACCGGTGCTGCCAGATACCTGAACCTGTCGCATTCTGCCGTGAGCCATCAAGTTGCCGCCCTGGAAGCCTGGAGCCCGGTACCGCTCTTTATCCGCAAAGGCCGCCGAACCGAGCTCACAGAGGCTGGGCAAAGCCTTGCCGAAACGACTCAACAGGCGTTTGATTCGATCCGCCATGAGGTCGATCGACTTCCGATCCGCGGGCGTGAAGTTGTCAGTATTGGCGCCATTCCGATGGTAGCGCAGCTTTGGCTTCCGGATGTTTTGCCAGACTTGGCAAGAGAACTGCCGCAATTGAGCTTACATCTGGGCTTCGCACTCTTCGATCGACCCGCGCGGCTTCCACCAAATCTCCTGATATCCTTTGCGCATCGCAGCCGCATAAAGCGGGGTGACCGATTGCTCTTCTGCGGCCGGGCGGCGCCGGTATGCGCGCCAGACCTGCTAAGCAGCTTCGACGGCGACAAATCCCGCATTATGCGCGAGGCACGCAAGATCCATGATGAGGACTCTCGTTTGTGGCGTACCTGGCGCGAAGTCACATCGACCACGTTGGAAGAGGGCCCCACTCCACTTAGGGTTTCGATTGAGGACTCAAGCCTGATCCGTGCAGCAGCGCTATCAGGGGCGGGCGTTGCTCTGTGCCGCCTGGAGTTTGTTCGCAGGGACCTGGAAGAACAGCGTCTGGTGCAACTTTCGGACGTCGCTATCGACCTGGACTACTTTTACTTCCTTCGCCGCGCTCCGAAATTACGGGGCCACCCAGATGTGGAACGTGTCGCAGAATGGCTGATCAGGCGAGCGAGGTTGGATCGGGCTGCAGCTTGATGCTTGTCAGTCGCCGTTCGGATGTCTTTGGATCCGGAAATGCCGACTGGGCAGCAACAGGTCTCGAAAGAAGCAGCCGACCGACCGGCAGTCCGTTGGAAGCTTTCGAACTTCGATAAAATCGACGCGCAACGCCGCGCACAGTTTGCGGCCATCATATCACGTGGCAGCTAATTATGAGAATGTGGTTTCAATGGGGAGTGGGCAAAACGTGGGGGTGTTGGGCTAAGCTACAGGAGTTTTTCGATCACTGGAGGCTTACATGGACGTTCGGGTTATTGTGGAAACCATTGCTGCGACGGGAGAGAAGCGGACACAAGAAC
>Ga0209785_1000137_pt1 | contig 28914 bp, 29 predicted proteins | sample WorMetG1BERMUDA2_FD_187403 | JGI IMG/M metagenome (GOLD analysis project Ga0209785, IMG submission 187403) | Marine gutless worms symbiont microbial communities from Max Planck institute for Marine Microbiology, Germany - Inanidrilus... ...
GAGAACCATTGAGGAACTGTAGAGCGCCATCGCCGAAGGGATCGAGAAAGTCACGCCCACCGAATGCGAGAACTTCTTCGCTGCCGCAGGATACGACCAGGATTAAATCGAACCCGCGCTAGTGCCGAGCACGATGACCTGTCCTTGATCGAGGACAATTCCGACGGCAATTGCCGCCAGCGCGGCGAAATGACAGCCGGTGTGAATCTTCAGCGGCAATTGTTCCGCCAGTTCCGACAGGCGCGGCGGCGGTCCCGCCGATTTCGACGCGTTCATCGCCGCCAGGAACGGGATCACCCGCTGCAGGATGCCCATCAGGAAGGTCAGCAGCCAGCCGAACAGGACGAAAAAGCCGAACAGCGCCGGTCCGCTGTCGCCGAGCAGGTCGAGCGCCGCCAGCGCCGCCACCGGAAAGCCCAGCAGCAGCATCACCCAGCCGGTCTTGACCAGGACGAAGGACAGCCCCAGGCGCTTGCGCATGCCGGTCTTCAGCGCCGACCACATCAGGTGCACGTGCAGCCCCGCGCCGAGCAGGCCCAGCCCCGCGGCGGCGACCAGCCCGACCGTCGCCGGCGGACCCGCCGGCGCCAAGGCCGCGGCCACCGCGACCACCAGTGCGGCGATCAGCGTGGCGAAGGCGATGCGCGCGCGCAGCCCCGAGGGCAGGTTGGCGAGCGAGAACATGGGGATCAGGATGTGCGAGAAGCCGATCGCCAGCAGACCCATGAAGCCGTACAGGGCGAGAACGACATGCGCCAGCGCGGCACCGCCGTGGCCGATCGCGGTGCCGGCGATCATCGCCATGGCATGAGAGAGCGCCATGCCGCCGACCAGCACGGCGGTCCCCGGCACGAACAGCCAGAACGCCAGGCGGCAGGGCCACAGCGCCCGGTGGGCCTGGCCGCTGGCCACCGGCAGGATCTGGAACGAGGCGCCCATCGCGGTCATCGCCAGCACACCCAAGGTCGCGGCATGGACCGCGGCCAGGGTCAAACCGGGCCCGCCGCTGAACGTGGACAGGTCTTCCGCCGACAGGCCGAGCAGTCCCCACATCAGGATGTGAAACACCACGGCGGCGCCGAAGAACCGGTAGGGGATCGACGGCGGCAGCAGGCGCAGCTTGGCGCCCATCAGGATCGCGCCGGGAAACTCCATGCAGGCTCGGACGGGTTGGCCGCGTCCGGCGGCGACAGGATAAGGCTGACCTTGCCGGCCGCGCCGGGCACCTGGCGCCAGGTCCAGCCGCGGTCCTGCAATTCGGGGAACAGCCAGATCGGCTCGCGCGACAGGCTGACCGCGATCTCGCCCGGCCATTCGCCGCCGTCGATCAGGCGCAGGATCGCGATCATCGGCTGCGGCGGTTCGAGCCCGGCGAGGTCGAGGTGGGCGACACCGTCGATCAGGCGCATCGGCACGTCGACATCCTCTGCCGACCAGTCGACCAGTTCCGGCGCGCAGGCCGCGTCGGCGCGTAGGAACAGGCGATGACCGCCGTCGTCGCGCGGTTCGACGTAGCTGGCGAACCCTGAACTGAGCAGCGTCGGTCGCAAGGAATCCGGATCCTCGTCCAATTCGACAATCATCAGCGGAGCGTCCGCATGCGCGGCGGCGAAACTCAGCACGGTTTCCGGCAAGGCGTCGGGCTCGGCCGGCGCCGATACCGTCAACCGCGGCGCCTCTCGCACCCCGTCATCCGTGACCCAATCCGGCCGTGATTCCACGACCCGCCCCGGGTTTTCTCCCACCTTGCGCTCCGATCTCTCTTCTGGTGCCGGCTTGATGCGCGCCCCATTTGGCGGGACCTTAGAACCTTTCCATCCGCGGCACCTTAACTTCGATCAACCAGCCTTGGCGGTTGGCACAACGTACTAGAAAGAAACGATTTTTCACTTGACGGATATCAAGAGAAACCATCCCAACGTAAACCGGCCAAGCACTTGAAAACAAGGAGAAAGTTCGGGTGGCGAACAGATTCAGTTGGACTGGCGCAACTCGAAGGTGGCCCACAGAGCCGCCGACAGCAGCACCACCGCGCCGGCCTGGTGGATCGCCGCGATCGACACCGGCACGACCAGCAGCAGCGTGGCGATTCCCAGTCCGACCTGCACCAGCATCGCCAGCAACAGCACGTTCACCGCCATGCCGGCGCGCGGCGTCGCGGCGCTGCCGCGGTGGCGCCACCAAAACACCAGCACCAGCACGAACACCGACTCGGCGAGCAGGCGGTGGTCGAACTGTACCGTGGGAATGTGTTCGAACATGTTGATCCACCACGGCTGCATCGAGAAGAAGTCGTCGGGCCACAGGCCGCCGTCCATCAGCGGGAAGGTGTTGTAGGCGAATCCGGCGTCCAGCCCGGCGACGAATCCACCCGACAACAGCGTCAAGAATACGAAGCCGACCAGGAAGGCGGCGAAGCCGCCGCCGGAACCCGATCGCGCCGCTTGCTCCGCGCGGGGCGGAAAGATCAGGCCGAGCGCGACCCAGAACATGTAGCCGTAGACCAGCAGCGCCATGCCGAGATGCGCGGTCAGCCGGTACTGGCTGACGTCGGGCCGGTCGACCAGTCCGCTCTTGACCATGTACCAGCCGAGCACGCCCTGCAGACCGCCGAGCACGAACATCAGCGCCAGCTTCGGCATCAACGCGCGGCCGGCCCAGCCCTTGACCACGAAGAACAGTGCCGGAAAGAAGAAGGCGACGCCGATCAGGCGGCCCCACACACGATGGATGAACTCGAACCAGAAGATTGACTTGAACTCGTCGACCGACATCCCCTTGTTGACCTTCTGGTATTCCGGCGACTGCTGGTACTTGGCGAAGGTCTCGGCCCATTCGGCGTCGGTCAGCGGCGGCAGCCAGCCGGTGATCGGCTTCCATTCGACCATCGACAGGCCGGAATGGGTCAGCCGCGTCACCCCGCCCAGCACCACCATGGCGAACACCATCAGGCACATCAGCATCAGCCAGTAGCCAATTATGCGGCGCCGGTCGGTCTGTTCGGCGTGCAGTCGCGCAGCGGATTTGCCGGCGCTCGTCATTGTCGTCATGATCTTCTGTTCCCCACCCCTGGGCCGGTCTACAATCGCCGCGGGTTCGTTGAATTGGGCGGCTTGATTAAATCACCCGCACCGTTCGAGCGGTTTAACATAGGTCAATGCGCCGGCCGGGCAAACGGCGCATTTAGCACCTCATCACAACAAAAACCGGCTGGAAGGTGAACCATGGCCCTGATCGCTTGGCGGAAAGATTTCGAAACCGGCGTGGCATCGATCGACCACGAACACAAGCAGTTGATCGAGACCATCAACGACGTCTACGACGCGCTCGAATCCGATCCCTCGGCGAACGACGTCGAGGGCATGCTGGGCGACGTGCACGCCCTGATCGAGGCGCACTTCGCGCTCGAGGAACAGACCATGCGCGAAATGGCCTACGACGCCTATGCCGAACACAAGGCCGAACACGACGACCTGCTGGAAGAGATCCTCGACATCATCGACGCGGTCGCCGATTCGGCCGACTTCGACTACGGCGACGCGCTGGGCGGCGAGGTCAGCGCCTGGTTCGGCGACCACTTCGCCTCGCAGGACCGCCGGCTGCATACCCTCGGCCGGAGGTCACGCTGAGTCGCCACCGCGCTCTTCGACGCGCTACTCGATCACGAACTCATCCGAAGCGTTGTGGAAGCTGACCACGACGGACTGCGCCGGCGCCAGGGTCATGACCCGGGTCGTGCTGTGATTGAAATCCGTGTCCGGCGCGCCGTCGCGCATGCGCACCAGGATGCGGTGTTCGCCGGCGGGAACCACGAACTTCTCGTAGAAACTCGACGGACCGTCCTCGGACAGGCCGCGCGGGCGCGCGGTGCCTGAATAGACCTGCTTGCCGTCGAGTTCGAGCTCCACGGTCACCGGCCAGCGTTCGCGGCCGCATTTGGACACCCGCACCTTGCGCCGCTCCTGCGGCGTCAGCTTGTCGAGTTGCGCCCGGGTGACCTTGACGCATTTGCCCTGGTGCTTGCCGGCGTGGCTGAGCGACAGCTTGATCATCGCCGTCTCCGGCTGTTGCGCGGCATAGGGCGGCCAGGCCGAATACAGGCCCAGGAGCGCCATGAACAGGGTGAAGGCGATCCCCTGCACGATCCATGGCATCGGCCCCTTGCCAGGCCCGCCGCCGCGGGTGAAGTGAGGCTTGCCGCCCTTGCGGCTGTGCCGCGCCGCCTGTTCGGCTTCCTGACGCTGGCGCTTTTCCTCGATGTCCTGCGGGGTCTGCCGGAACAGGTCCTTCAGGCCGAAGGACCACAACACGCCGAACAGGATCGGCCCGAAGATCAGGATCGGAACGATGTAGAAAATGGGGATGCCGCCGATTTCCATGATCAATCCCCCTATGCCAGCCGGGTTTTCGGGTCACCGGATTCCGGTGTCGGAAGCTGTATGAGATCATCGCGGAAGGCGTCCAGTTCGCGCCGCAACCGGCCGCCCTCGTTGTGCGAGATCCAGCAGGTGCGGATACGCTCGCGCGCCACCCGCTCGCGCAGATAGGGATCGCGCATGCCGTCCATGCGTTCCTGGGTCCAGTCGATGCCCAGGCGGTGGTAGCAGTCACCTTCGCGGCAGCCGTGCAGCAGCACGCCGTCGGCCTTGCCGCGACTGAAGGCGTAATCGATGAACGACGGTGGCAGCATACCGACGCAGGGCACCTTGACCGTCGAGACGCCGGGGCCGACCAGTTCGTCGATCTCGCAGCCGTGGTCGCATCCGACGACCAGGACCGCGGGTTCGCCGTCACCGGTGCCCGCGATGCCGGTCTCCTTGGCCTGCTCGATCGCCGTGTCGGTCGCCGCGCGCAGGGCGTGCAGGCGCAGGTCGGGCAGCTCGATGCCGGTCACCAGTTCGCCGGTGCGGCGGAACGGGGTCGACACCGGACAGGAGCCGACGCACATGCCGCAGCCGGTGCAGTAGCGCGGATCGACCACGGCGATGCGTTCGAACGGGCGCCCGTCATCGCGTGGCTGCATGCTGATGGCGGCGAACGGGCAGTCCTCGAAACAGCGGGTGCAGCCGTTGCACTTCTCCGGGATCACCTCGGCCGGCTCGCCGTGCTTCAGCGGCGGCAGCCAGGGCATGAAGGCGACCAGCAGCGAGGCACCGAACGCGACCCCCCAGGTGGCGCCGGCGCCCCACTCGTCGTAGATCGGATAGGCGAACATGTAGAACCAGTCGAGGCTGAGCACGGCCGGGGTCTTCGCCAGGTCGGCCGGCGCGTGGCTGACCGCCGGGTAGGCCAGCGACAGCGCGATCAGCGCGACCAGGCAGCCGAAGGCGAGGCCGCGCGGCGGGTTGACCTTGGGCCGGTTCAGCTTCAGCAGGTGGATCCACATGATGAACAGCAGGAACAGCGGCGCGAAGATGTGCATGAAGAACAGCAGCGTGAAGAATCGGTCGCTGAGGCTGCCGGGTTTGAGGAAGTTGTTGGCGATCGGCTCGCCGAAGATGCCCAGCCAGTCGAGCCATTCCATCGACGCGATCGCGACGTACTGCGCCAGTTCGTCCCAGACCAGCCAGTAGCCGCTGACCCCGGAGATGTAGAGGAACCACAGGATCGGCACGCCGGTGAACCAGGTGAACCAGCGCACGCCGCGGTAGCGGTCGGTGATGAATTCGCGCAGCAGGTGGAACACCGTGGTCACCACCATGGCGTCGGAAGCATACCGGTGCAGCGAGCGCATCACGCCGGCGGCGTACCACTGCTGCACGGTCATGTATTCGACCGATTCGTAGGCTCCCTTGACGGTGGTGTCGAAGAAGACGAAGACGTAGATGCCGCTGACCGCGACGACCCAATAGAAGAAGAAGCTGAGAGTGCCCAGCTGGCGCATCGGGTTCCACTTGGGACCGAACGGGTAGTCGAACAGGCCCTCGACCGCCAGCAGTCCGTCCTGCAACCGCCGTCTGAAGGATTTGAGCACAGCGGGGCTCCTTTGGTGGTGTTTTTATGTTGTCGGTTTGGTGGTTATCTTATGCGCGATGCGCCGGGGGCTGCGCCTTGACGGGGGTCAATTTGCGGCGGCGTCGATCCCGAATAAGACGGGTTCCGTTGCGGATGACGAAGATGCCCATCCCCAGCAGCATCGTCGAACCGACGATGATGTGAATCAGGTACGAGTAGTCGAAATAGTAGCGGCCGGTGACCGGATCATACAGCGTGCAGAACAGCTTCACCTTGTTGATCAGGTCGTCGATGCTGGCGAACGGCGTCGCCGTGCCATACACCAGGCTCTTCAGCGGCTCGACCAGGATCGGCGGGTCGAAGTCGGCGCCGTAGACCTGGCCGTAGACGACGCCGTCCTGATCCAGAATGCTGACCTGATCCAGGTGATCGAACCCCTTGGCCGTGCGGAAGTAGACGAAGCCCAGGTCGTCGACCAGGGACAGGATGTCGGGCAGGCTGCCGGTGACGAAGTACCAGCCCGGCAGGTTCTCGCCGTAGCGCGAGGCGAAGGCACGCAGCCGCTCGGGCGTGTCCTGCGCGGTATCGAAGCCGACCGTCAGAATGTTGAACGAGTTGTCGCCCAGCGCCTCGCGGCCGACATCGACGGCGTCGGCCATCGCCGCCGTGATGATCGGGCAGGACTGCGCGCAGGCGGTGTAGACGAAGGTGATCAGCAGCGGCTTGCCGCGCAGGTCCGACAGCCGCATGTTGCGGCCCTTGCTGTCGCGCAACGCGACGTCGCGCACGGTGCGGCCGATCGCCGCCTGGCTGACCTCGAGCGCGCCGCGCGGGTCGAGCTCCTTGGCATCGGGCGGATAGGCCGACACCCGCTCGCTCTGGGCCGAGGCGCCACCGGCCACGACCGCGGCCAGGAACACCCCCAGGCACGCCAGCACCGCCGTGCGGGTGATGCGGGATACGGTTGTCGAGAGTATCACGGCGTCGTCGCTCCTCGCTCGCATGAAGAGGCTGCTACGCTCTGTCATGTGCTGGTCCCCCCCTAACCTTAGCATAATGGGACCAGCACATGACGGAAGGCATCAACCGCGTTGTCTTATGTTCCGTCGTCTTATGTTCCGTCCTCAAGGACGATGGGGGCGGACGGCGGCGGTTTCCCGCCGACCGACCGCCCCCCGCCATGGGCGTTAGGCCAGGCCCCAGACCCCGGCCAGGTAGTTCCAGTTCACGAAGTAGTAGAGAATGAACGTGACCAGGAAGATCAGGGCCAGCACGAACGTGCCGGGCACGGACACCGCGTGGGCGCTGCCGGAATGGCTGATCGCGCCGTCGGCCACGGTTTCCTCTTCCGCCTTCGCCGGCTGCTTCTTCTTACCCAACAGGAGGGTACCCACCATGTTGAGGATGAAGATCGCACCACCGATACCGCCGATAAGAGCGGCGACGCCGTTCAGGCCCATCATCAGATAGGCAGCCGCTGGGAACTCGTGGGCCATGCCCAGGTTTTCCGCCGCCTCGGCGAAGGAAATGTCCCAGTGCCGGCGCGGCACGCCAAGCGTACCGGCGCCCATCATGAACAGCGAGGCCAGGCCCATGCCGATACCGAACAGGTACGGCTGCCACTTGGCCAGGCCCGGCAGGAACAGCTCGCGCTGCCACAGCACCGGCACCAGCCAGTAGGCCAGGGCCATGAAGGCGAGCGTCGTGCCGACCACCACGGTGCCGTGGAAGTGACCCGGCACGTAGATGGTGTTGTGGATGATGATGTTGAGCTGTTCGGCGCCCATCATCACGCCCGAGATGCCGCCGAGGAAGCCGAACATGACCACCGACAGGGCGAAGCCGGAGAACACCGGATTACCCCACGGCGCCTTGCGCAGCCACTCGAACATGCCCTTGTTCAGGCCCCGCTGACGCTGTGCGTGCTCGACCGCGCCGGGAACCGTCAGGCCGTGGATCATGCTGCCCAGCACCGCCAGATAGAGGGCGTAGCTGGTGTTGAAGATCTTGTATTCGGCGCTGAGGCCCGGTTCCACCAGCAGGTGGTGGGCGGACGCGATCTGCAGGAACAGGATGTACAGCAGGAATGCCGTACGGCTGACCTTCTCGCTGAGCGGCTTGGCGTTGAACAGGATCGCGGCGATCGCGTACCACACCGAGATGTGCGCGGCGACGTTGATCTGCTGCGAGGAGTGGCCCATCGCCCACCAGATGACCTTGTACATCACCGTGTCGATGCTGCCGACGTACCCGATCGACCACAGCAGGGTCGGGATCAGGATGATGGCACCAGCGGCAATGGTGAAGATGGCGATGATCGCCGCCGTCAGGGCACCAAAGGTGACCAGCGGGATCGAGCCCTCATAGGTCTTCTCGTTCTTGGCGATCACCAGGGTGCCGAGGAAGATGAAGCACGCCAGCAGCGCGCCCACCGCGAACAGGATGATGCCCAGATAGAAGTCGGGCGCCGCCTGCAGAGGCACATAGGAGGTGAACATGACGCTGGAGTCGCCGCGCAGAACCGCAACGTTGGTGATCAACGCGCCGCCCAGCATCAGGATGTAAGCCACCCAGGCCAGCCAAGGTGTCGCCAAGCGACACTGCAAGAGTACCGAGGAGGCGAAGTACAGGATCGCGACCTCGAAGAAGATAATCCAGACCAGCAGAACGTCGAGCCCGTGCGCGGTCAGCGCCAGGTAGAACAACTCGGCGTCCAGCAGGTGGACTTCCGGCCAGCGCGTCAGCGCGACCAAGATGCCGAACAAACCGCCGATCAGCAGGAACACGACCGCGGTAACGGCGTTCCACTTGATCAGCTTGTCCGCCGGCAGGTGTATCTTGAAGCCGGTATCAGGACAGGTCCTGAATTCTCTTTTGATAGCCATGACCGTCCCCTTACTTCACGAAGATCTTGCCGACCATTTGATGGTGGCCAAGTCCACAGTATTCATTGCAGACGACACTGAACTCACCAGCCGTCGTCGGCGTGATGGTGACGACCATGTCGTAGTATGGATGGACCTGGATGTTGATGTTCTCGGGCAGCAGCGACCAGCCGTGCTGCAAGTCCATCGACGACAGGTGCAAGCGGTAGGTCTCACCCTGTTTCAGTTCCAAGATCGGCCACCACTCGAACGTCCGTCCGAGCATGTACACGTCGCTGCCCGCGGGCGGCGCCACGACCGGCATGTCCGACGCCTCGTCGGTGCGCACGGTATGCTTCTCGGCGAAGGCTTCTGCCTTTTCGGCGAAGGCTTCGGGTGTAATACGGTAAGCCTCGTTCGACAGGTTCTGATCACCCGCGAAGTGCCAGTAAGGCATCATGAAAAACATCACCAGGGCCCAGACGAGGGCCAGGGTGACCCAGAGAACTTCGGTCTTCGCGACCCGTTCCCGCCACCAAATTTTTTCCTCAGGTGGGAAAATAGCCATTGGTTCCCCCCAAACGTCTACTGGGCGATGGGGATGGAAACCACTTCCATCACGCCCCAAATGATATAAGTCACCGTCGGGACGGTGATCCCTAGAAACAGCAGCAAGAACGGGTTGTCCAAGACCTGCTGCATGAAGGGAATCTGCTCGTCGGCGTCGCCGCCGCCGGTTTTGACTTCCTCTTCAGCCATTGAAGTACTCCTGACTCTGCCCAAAGCGGGGGCCGCGCCCTCCGCGCGACACCCATACGTTGCCAGTGTTTTTGATACGAACCGGGTGGCAAAACCGCCTTAACTTTGGTCAAGGTCGGCCGCGCGCGGCAACGTCACCGCGCTTTTGCGGCGAAAAAAAAATCAAAAAAGTTGAAGGATTTAGGATATAGCCCAGCCGCCGGTTGGCGGCCCCGGGGGTCAGTCGGCTTCCGTGGCCCCGGGATTCGCCCGCGCCCAGGCCGAGAGTTTCCCGCCCAGCCGCGCCGCGGTCAGCGGATCGAGCTCCAAATCGGTGAACCGGCGGCCCTCCTTGATACGCAGGCGGATGGTCTTGAAGCCGCCCTGCCAGGTCGCTTCCTGCAGCGTGATCTGCTTGTTCCAGGGAGCGTCGATCTGCTCCAGGTCGACGATCTTCTCGTGCTGGCTCATGCGTTCTGCTCCCGGGTCCAGACCTCGACCAGGCCGGTGCCGGCGATGCGGTCGAAATAGCGGCCGCGGTACATCAGGCGTCCCGGCCCGCCGGCGGCGTTCTCGAACCCGGCGCGGTCGTGCAGGACATTGTTGCACAGCAGCCCCTGCCCGGCCGACATGCGATGGCGCAGCACGTAGGGACTGTCGCTTTCCAGCAGGTTTTCGAGAAAGGCGACGGCGGCGGCGGTGGCCGGGTCGTCGCGCCAGTCGATGTTGCGCTTACGCATCGAATAGTTCATGCACAGCGCGCCGCTGCCCCCATCGACGTAGAAGACCGGGTTCGGCCGCGCCCCGCGGATGGTCGAGTCGCCCAGTTCGTTCGGCGGAATCACGAAGGCCGCGGGATGGGCCAGGGCCTCGACCAGGGCCGGATCGGCGTCGCGCATCAGCAGGTAGGCGATCTCGTGGTCAAGCAGCCGGTTCTCGCCGCCCGCCGCGGCGGGCCGCACGCAATGCAGCACCATGGCGCGAATCCGCTCCGCCGGCGTGTTGTAGTAGCCGTCGGTGTGCCAGCGGATCGGCCGGTCGGTATAGGGGATGTAGCGGCGCCGGGTGGTGTCCTCGTCCTCGGCGACCTCGAGCGCGGTGACGCAGCTCTTGTCCGAAACCAGGTGCTCGTCCAGCCGGGCCAGCCCGAAGGCCCGCCCCAGCGCGGTGACCGTGTCGCGGTCGCCCGCCCCCTGGCGCAACTGATAGAGCGCCATGTTGGTCTTGCGCAGCCGCCGCATCAGAGCGTCGACCTCGGCCGCCGACAGCGCCGCGGGATCTTCGATCTCGACCAGCAGCTCGGCCGGGTCGGTCGGATAGTCGGCCAATTTCCAGGCCCGCCAGGCGGCGTAGGTTTCGGCGTCGCGCAGGTCGAACGGCGATCGTTCGGCGGTGGTCGATTCGGCTTCGGCATTCGCGCTGGCGGACATCTTCACCCTCGGTCTCTGGGAAACGGGCGCGCATTGTATTAGAGTTTCTTTATATAGGGAACCCCGCCACGACCGAGTGCCATCCGGGCCGCGAATCGGCGACCGCCGATTCACCGTCTTTGCCCCCTTGAAAGGCTTGAGCCGGCACGATTTTTTCTCGCCGGGTTCGGCAAATCGTTCTGTTCGATTGCTCCAAAGAATTCTCTAATATATTGTTTTTATTATATAATGAAGCTCTGTTAGGCAAGATAACTTGCCTGGTCCCATCGAAAAAGAAATCTGTGGATTCGGCAATCCATATTAGCTTATATTAATATACATCGAAACGAGGGATGGGTGTGGCGATCGGCCCCTTCCCGCGAACCGCCTAAAGGGCACCGATCGCTCCGGCTTCCGTCGGCAAGGGCGGAGGACGGAAACATCAGGGTACAGATACTCCCGCCGCGGCCTAGTTCATCCGGGTCGCCGCGATGGGTCGCCGGGACGACCGGAGACTCCGGAACCACCTCCGTACGGGGTTGGGGCGCCGACGGCAGGGTTGCTGGTCACGGGTTTCATGCGGCGCAGGCACGCCGACGTGCGGCCCAGAGCTCTCCGGCCCCGGTCGCGTGACCGTACGCCGGTACACGGAACATAAAACGACTCACTGTGGAGGTGGATCCATGGCCTTGAAACACGAAACTCCCCTGCTGGATCAGTTGGAGAGCGGCCCCTGGCCGAGCTTCGTCACTGGCCTCAAGCGATTGGCGGAGTCCGACGACAAGAAATACGCCCCGATGATGCAGGACCTGCTGGGGCAACTGGAATATTCCTACAAGACCCGCAAGGGCTTCTGGAAAGGCGGCACCGTCGGTGTCCGCGGTTACGGCGGCGGCGTCATTCCGCGCTTTTCCGAGGTCGCCGATCGATATCCCGGATCTTCCGAATTCCACACCCTGCGCGTCATGCCGCCGGCCGGCATGCACTACGACACCAAGACCCTGCGCACCCTGTGCGACATCTGGGAAGAGCACGGCTCCGGCCTGATCGCTTTCCACGGTCAGTCCGGCGACATCATGTTCCAGGGCGCCACCACCGAGGCCACCCAGTCCGCCTTCGACGCGCTGAACGAGATCGGCTTCGACCTCGGCGGCGCCGGCGCCGCGGTGCGGACCTCGATGAGCTGCGTCGGCGCGGCCCGCTGCGAGCAGTCCTGCTACAACGAGCAGAAGGCGCAGCGCATGATGATCAACGCCACGCTCGACGACATGCACCGGCCCAGCCTGCCGTACAAGTTCAAGTTCAAGTTCTCGGGCTGCGCCAACGACTGCGTCAACGCCTCGCACCGCTCCGACTTCGCCGTTCTCGGCACCTGGCGCGACGACATCAAGGTCGACCAGGACAAGTTCAAGGAATACATCGCCGAGCGCGGCCGCAAGGAGATCAACGACCAGGTCATCAACATGTGCCCGACCCGGGCGCTGAGCATCAACGACGATGACACGCTCGACGTCGACAACAAGAGCTGCGTCAAGTGCATGCACTGCATCAACGTGCTGACGAAAGCGCTCAGCCCCGGCGACGACAAGGGTGTGACCATCCTGCTCGGCGGCAAGCGTACGCTGAAGATCGGCGACCTGTTGGGCAGCGTCATCGTGCCGTTCAAGAAGCTGGAAACCGAGGAAGACTTCGAATCGCTGGTCGAGTTGGGCGAGGAATGCATCGAGTTCTTCGCCGAGAACGCGCTCGAGCACGAACGCATCGGCGAGATGATCGACCGCATCGGCCTGGTCAACTTCCTCGAAGGCGTCGGTCTCGAGGTCGACCCGAACATGGTCAGCCACCCGCGCACCAGCTCCTACGTCCGCACCGACGGCTGGGACGAGGAAGTGACCAAGTGGGAAGCGCGCAAGGGCGTCGCCGCCGAATAGGCAGGCCGTCCGCGCGAGGTGAACAAATCGCGGATCCGGGCCGGCGGCAACGCCGGCCCGGCATGCCGCGGACAAGAACGAGAAGAGTTGGAGGAGTGTTATGAGTGAGGCGCAACCGCCCCGGATGCCCGATGAATGCGGTGTCCCCGATCCGATGCCCCTGATGCATCCGGTGATGCGCGAGAATTTCGGCAACTGGTCCTGGCATGACCGCCCGCGCCCGGGCGTCCTGCATCACGTCGCCAAGTCGGGTGACGAGATCTGGACCGTCAAGGCCGGCACGCAGCGTCAGATGGACGTCTACACCGTGCGCCACCTGTGCGACATCGCCGACGAATTCGCCGACGGCCACGTCCGCTTCACGGCGCGCTCGAACATCGAGTTCATGGTCGCCGACGAGACCCGGGTGCAGCCCCTGATCGACAAGCTGATGGCCGACGGCTTCCCGGTCGGCGGCACCGGCAACTCGATCTCGATGATCTCGCACACCCAGGGCTGGCTGCACTGCGACATCCCGGGCACCGATGCCTCGGGCGTGGTCAAGGCGCTGATGGACGAGATCTACGACGACTTCCTCAACGAGGAAATGCCCAACCGGGTCAAGATCACCACGTCCTGCTGCCAGATCAACTGCGGCGGCCAGGGTGACATCGCGATCAACGTGCAGCACACCAAGCCGCCGATCATCAACCACGACCTGGTCGCCAACATGTGCGAACGCCCGGCCGTGGTCGCGCGCTGCCCGGTGGCGGCGATCCGCCCGGCGATGGTCGCCGGCAAGCCGACCCTCGAGGTCGACGAGAAGAAATGCATCTGCTGCGGCGCCTGCTATCCGCCCTGCCCGCCGATGCAGATCAACGACCCGGTCAACTCCAAGCTGGCCATCTGGGTCGGCGGCAAGCATTCGAGCACGCGGACCAAGCCGACCTTCCACAAGCTGGTGGTCGCCGGCCTGCCGAACAACGCGCCGCGCTGGCCCGAGGTCGCCGAGGTGGTGAAGAAGATTCTCAAGGCCTACAAGGAAGACGGTCGTGCCTGGGAGCGGATGTCCGAGTGGATCGACCGCATCGGCTGGCCGCGCTTCTTCGAGATGACCGGCCTGCCCTTCACCAAGTACCACATCGAGGACTGGCGCGGCGGACGCAACGCGCTGAACTCCTCGGGTCACGTCCACTTCTAGGGCGTGACGACGGAACATTCGGCAGGGGAACCGAGAAAATGAAGATTGGCATTCTTGTCAACGAGGGCCCGTTCAACCATCAGGCGTCGGACTCGGCCTATCAGTTCGCCAAGGCGGCGATCGAGAAGGGACACGACGTATTGCGGGTGTTCTTCTATTACGACGGCGTCAACAACGCCAACAAGCTGGCCGAGCCGCAGTCCGACGACCGCAACGTCTCCAAGCGCTGGACCGAACTGGCGCAGGAGCACAAGATCGATCTGGTCGTCTGCATCGCCGCAGCCCTGCGCCGCGGCATCAAGGAGGACATCCTGGCCGACGGCTTCCGCATTTCCGGTCTCGGTCAGTTGATCGAGATCGGCATCGCCGCCGACCGCACCGTGGTCTTCGGCGACTGAGCCCGGTTCGAGCGAAAGAGGAGAACGACAATGGAAGAAGAATTCCAGGGCGCGCTCGACACCGAAGGCGTGCGCAAGAATTTCATGTTCCTGAACCGCAAGGCGCCCTATGGGTCGATCTACGCCCAGGAAATCCAGGAGATGGTGCTGATCTCGGCCGCCTTCGAGCAAAACACCTCGGTGGTGTTTATCGATGACGGCGTCTATCAGATCAAGAAGGGCCAGGACACCTCGTTCAGCGGCATGAAGAACTTCTCGCCGACCTATGGCATCTTTCAGATGGAGAAGGAAGACGCCGAGGAGGACGAGGACGAAGACATCGTCTGGCACATCGTCGTCGAGAAGGAATCGATGGAAGCCCGCGGGCTGTCCCCCGAGGATCTCGTGATCGACGTCGAGGTCATGGACAGTGCCGAGCTGAAAAAGCTGATGGCCGAACAAGACGTCATTCTGACGGGTTGAACGGGGAAACGATCACATGCTGCACACCGTGAACAAATCGCCGTTCGAGCGAACCAATCTGCAAAGCTGCCTGCGTCTCGCAGGCGAAGGCGACGCCATCCTGCTGTTCGAGGACGCGGTCTATGCCGCGGTCCGCGAAACGGCCGTCGCCAACTCCATGAACGAGGCCAAGATCGCTTATAAGGTCTACGTCATGGGCCCGGATCTCGACGCCCGCGGGATCAGCCGGGACAACGTGATCGAGGGCATCGACGTGGTCGAATACGACGGTTTCGTCGATCTCGTCGTCGAGCACGAAACCAGCCAGGCCTGGCTGTAAGCCGCGGGCCGGCCCCCGGCCGGCTGTCGAACCGAAATGGATTTTGTCCGGGACGCGGACGGAACCGATAGAAGCGATAAGGAGTGGATTAAAATGTCTTACGAACTGGACGGCAAGACGATCGAGCACGATGAGGAAGGTTACATCACCGACATCAGCACCTGGAGCGAGGATCTCGCCGGTCTGATCGCCAAGGACGAAGGCATCGACATGACCGACGAGCACTGGGAAGTCGTCAACTTCCTGCGCGACTACTACAACGAATATCAGATCGCTCCGGCCGTGCGCGTGCTGGTCAAGTCGATCAAGAAAAAGTTCGGCCCGGAAAAGGGCAACAACAAGTACCTGTACGAGTTGTTCCCGTACGGCCCGGCCAAGCAAGCCTGCAAGATCGCCGGCCTGCCGAAGCCGACCGGCTGCGTCTAATTCGGTTAACGCATTGATGGGAGGGGATTTTCCCCTCCCCAGCTGTCTCCTCGGCTGGACAAGGACGATACACGGATGTCGGGCCTGACGATCGTCTACGCTCTGTTGTTCTATGTCGCCGCCGCCGTGCTGGTGCTCGGACTGGCGCTGAAGATCCGCCAATTCGCCACCACACCCGCACCGCTGCGCATCGCCACCATGCCGGCGCCCATGACCCGCGGCGGCGCCGTCGCCCGCGTCGCCGGCGAGGTGCTGCTGTTCCGCAGTCTGTTCCGTTCCAACAAATGGATCTGGATCCTCGCCGTGCTGTTCCACGCCGGCTTGGCGCTGGTGCTGCTGCGCCACCTGCGCTACTTCGTCGAGCCGGTCTGGTTCTGGATCGTGCTGGTGCAGCCGTTCGGCCTGTACGCCGCCTTCGCCATGGTCGCCGGCCTGCTCGGCCTGTGGGCGCGGCGGGTCCTGGTCGACCGCATCCGCTACATCTCGAACATTTCCGACCACCTGATGCTGGCGCTGCTGACCGGTATCGGCATCAGCGGCCTGGCGATGAAGTACGTCGCCCGCACCGACATCGTCGCGGTCAAGGCGTTCTGCCTCGGCCTGCTGCGCTTCGACTGGCAACCGCTGCCCGCCGATCCGGCGTTGCTGGTGCACCTGGGCCTGGTCGCGGCGCTGATGATCGTGTTCCCGTTCAGCAAACTGCTGCACGTGCCGGGCGTGTTCTTCAGCCCCAGCCGCAACCAGGTCGACGACGCCCGCGAGCGCCGCTACGTCGCCCCCTGGGCGGCGTCGCTGGACGCGCAGAAAGACGCCTGATAGGAGCCGGACGTGGCCAAGATCGAATTCTCCACCCCCGAGTTCCGCGAAGACCGCGCCAACCCGCCGCTGGTCGAAGACTCGATGTCGCACTCCAGCCCGTTCGTGGCGGCGCCGCAGCATCAGGAAGACCTCGGCTTCCCCGGCGAACTGGTCGACGGCTGGCAGGAAAAGGCGGTGGCCAAGCTGGGCGACCTGCTGGACAAGAACCGCGCTTTGCGCGTCTACCTCGACTCCTGCGTCAAGTGCGGCGCCTGCACCGACAAGTGCCACTACTACATCGGCACCGGTGATCCGAAGAACATGCCGGTGGCGCGCCAGGACCTGCTGCGCGCGGTCTACCGCCGCCACTTCACCGTCATGGGCAAGATCGCGCCGAAGCTGGTCGGTGCCCGCGACCTCGACGAGGACCTGCTCGACGACTGGTACAAGTACTTCCACCAGTGCTCGCAGTGCCGCCGCTGCTCGGTGTTCTGCCCCTACGGCATCGACACCGCCGAGATCTCGATGGCCGCGCGCGACATCATGGACCACATCGGCAAGGGTCAGAAGTACTGCAACGAGATCCTCGGCAAGGTGCACAAGATCGGCAACAACCTCGGCCTGCCCGAGCCGGCGCTGATCGACACCATGGAAGGCCTCGAGGAGGACGTCGAGGAGGAGACCGGGATCGCGGTCAAGTTCCCGGTCAACCAGGAAGGCGCCGACGTGCTGCTGATCACGCCCAGCGCCGACTTCTTCGCCGAGCCCCACGTCGACGGCCTGATCGGCTACGCCAAGGTGTTCCACCAGGCCGGCATCAACTGGACGGTCAGCTCCTACGCTTCGGAAGCCGCCAACTTCGCCATGTTCATCGGCTCCTACGAGCAGATGCAAAAAGTGGCCCTGCGGATCCGCCAGGCGGCTCTCGACCTCGGCGTCAAGCGCATCGTGTTCGGCGAATGCGGCCACGCCTGGCGCGTCGCCTACAGCTTCCTCAACACCCTCGCCGGTCCGTGGGACTTCCTCGATCCGAAATTCCCGGTGCCGCAGCACATCCTCGAGGTGACCCACGACCTGATCCGCCAGGGCGCGATCAACCTGGACCCCGAGGCCAACGACGACAAGGTCCTGACCTTCCATGATTCGTGCAATGTCGCGCGCGGCTCGCGCATGGGCAACGCCCCGGGCGGCCAGTTCGAGATTCCGCGCGCGGTGATCAAGTCGGCGGTCAACAAGTTCGTCGACATGCCCGAGGAGACGATCTGCGACAAGACCTTCTGCTGCGGCGGCGGCGGCGGCCTGCTCACCGACGACCTGCTCGAGCTGCGGGTCAAGGGCGCGCTGCCGCGCATGGAGGCGCTGCAGGAGGTGGTCGAGAAACACGGGGTCACGCACATGGCCGCGGTCTGCGCCATCTGCAAGAGCCAGTTCACCAAGGTGATGCCGTTCTACGGCTTCGACATGGACATGGTGGTTTCGGTGCATCAGTTGGTCGGCGACGCCATCCAGCTCGGCACCAAGGAGTAGCCCCAAGGAACGAGTACGTAAGCAACAACAGAACAACGAACGCGCACAACGGCCCGCACGGGATGGGAACACAACGCAGGGCCGAACACGCTAAAACGGTCGGAAGGAACGATTCATGAAGGCAGACACGCAGACGGCACGGCAGTTCCGCCGCTATGACGACGGCGACAAGAAGTGGGACGACTGGACGGAACAGATCTTCCAGGCCGGTTGGTCGCACAAGTGCCCGACCTACGTGCACCGCACGCCGCCCTGCCAGGGCAGCTGCCCGTCTGGCCACGACATCCGCGGCTGGCTGCATGTCGCGCGCGGCATGGACAAGCCGGTCGAGGGCAAGACCTGGCAGGCATACGCCTTCGAGCGCATGGTCGACGCCAACCCGTTCCCGTCGACCATGGGCCGCGTCTGCCCGGCGCCCTGCGAAGACGGCTGCAACCGCAACGAGGTCGACGACTTCGTCGGCATCAACGCGGTCGAGCACTTCGTCGGCGACTGGGCGATCGCCAACGACGTCGGCCTCGACAAGCCGGCCGAGGACAGCGGCAAATCGGTCGCCGTGGTCGGTGGCGGACCGGCCGGGCTGTCGGCGGCCTACCACCTGCGCCGGCGCGGCCACCGCGTCACCATCTTCGAGGAGCACGGCGACCTCGGCGGCATGATGCGCTTCGGCATCCCCGAATACCGCGTGCCGCGCGACATGCTGTCGGCCGAGATCAGCCGCATCATCGGCATGGGCGGCATCGAGGTGCGGACCAAGACCCGGGTCGGTCGCGACGTGCCGGTCGAGGATCTGGAGCGCGACTTCGACGCCATCTTCTGGGGCGTCGGCGCGCAGAAGGGCCGGCCGCTGCCGATCCCCGGCGCCGACGCGCCGAACTGCGTCACCGGCGTCGATTTCCTGGAGAAGTTCAACAAGGGTGCGCTGAAATACGCGACCAAGCGCATGGTCGTGGTCGGCGGCGGCGACACCTCGATCGACGTCGCGTCGGTGGCCCGGCGCATCGGCCATATCCACACGGCGCACGAGAAGGACCGTCCGGAGAACGTGGTCTGGGGCTACACCGCGCACGACGTCGCCGGCACCGGCACCCGCGACGGCACCGAGGTGGTGCTGACCTCGCTGTTCCCGGTCGAGGGCATGATGGCGGCCGAGCGCGAGCGCGAGGACGCGCTGTCCGAGGGCGTCGAGATCCGCGGCGGCGTGATGCCGCTCGAGGTCCTGCTCGACGACGACGGCCGGGCCAAGGCCCTGCGCATGTGCGAATGCGAGATGGACGGCACCCGGCCGATCCCGATCGAGGGCACCGAGTTCAACATCTTCTGTGACCTGGTGGTCTCGGCGATCGGTCAGATGGGCGACCTGGACGGCATCGAGGACTTCGACAACGGCCACGGCTTCATCGGCGCCGACCGCTCGTTCAAGGTCCAGGGCAAGGACAAGCACTTCGCCGGCGGCGACGCCATCCGCCCGCACCTGCTGACCACGGCGATCGGCCACGGCTCGATCGCGGCGCAGGAAATCGACCGCTTCCTCGCCACCGGCGAGACCAAGAACCGACCGAAGGTCGACGTGTACCACTTCAACCTGCTGGACGAGCTGCGCCAGCGCGAGTTGCAGCCGAGCGAATACGGCCACTCGCCGATCCGCGGTACCGACGACGAAGGATTCGCGATCCACAACTACGAGGATCGCTCGGCCTCGCAGGTGATCCCGCACGAGGAGCTGTTCCTCGGTCACTTCGGCTACGAGGCGCGGCAGCGCCGCCACGAGGTCAAGATCGACCGCGAAAGGGTCCTGGGCAACTTCGCCGAGCGGATCACCAATCTGAGCGAGGAAGAGACCATCGCCGAGGCGGCCCGCTGCATGAGCTGCGGCATGTGCTTCGAATGCGACAACTGCGTCGTCTTCTGCCCGCAGGACGCGGTGTTCCGCGTGCGCAAGGGCCAGAACGCGGTCGGCCGCTACGTCGATACCAACTACCAGAAGTGTATCGGCTGCCACATTTGCATGGATGTCTGCCCGACCGGCTACATCCAGATGGGATTGGGAGAGTAGATCGGGGCTCGACAACCGTAAGAAGCTGAAATCAGCCGCGTCGCAGGCCGATCATCCCAGAAATTGGAAACGGGAATACATCAGGGGTTTTCCGAGGGGGATACGGATATGACCGAGATCACGCAGCAAGGCATCACCTACCGCCGCTATGCCGATGGCGACAAGGGTCACTACGAGTGGAGCGAGGACGTCGTCCAGCGCGGCGAATCCGACCTGTGCCCGGTCTACGTCCACCGCGCACCGCCGTGCCAGGGCAGTTGCCCGTCCGGCCACGACATCCGCGGTTGGTTGGCGATCGCGCGTGGTCAGGACAAGCCGGCGGCCGAGCAGCCGTGGCAGGCCTTCGCCTTCGAGCGCATGACAGAAGCCAATCCGTTTCCCGCGATCATGGGCCGGGTCTGCCCGGCGCCGTGCCAGGAAGGCTGCAACCGCCAGGAGGTCGAGGATTTCGTCGGCATCAACGCGGTCGAGCAGTACGTCGGCGACTGGGCGCTGCAGCAGGGTCTCGGATTCGCCAAGCCCGAGACCGAGACCGGCAAGAAAGTCGCCATCGTCGGCGGCGGCCCGGCCGGCCTGGCGGCGGCCTACTTCCTGCGCCGCATGGGCCATGGCTGCACCATCTTCGAGGAATACCACGACCTCGGCGGCATGATGGTGTACGGCATTCCCGGTTACCGCACGCCACGCGACGTGCTGAAGGGCGAGATCGACCGCATCATCGACATGGGCGTCGACGTGCGTCTCAGCACCCGGGTCGGCACCGATATCACGATGGAAGACCTGAATCGCGATTTCGACGCCGTGTTCTGGGGCATCGGCGCGCAGTCCGGCAAGCCCCTGCCCGTGCCCGGCGCCGAGGCGACCAACTGCGTGTCCGGCATCTCCTTCCTGCGCGCCTTCAACGAAGGCTGGCTCAATCACCTGAACGGCCGCGTTCTGGTGGTTGGCGGCGGCGACACCGCGATGGACGTCGCCGCGGTGGCGCGGCGCATCGGCAACATCGACCTGCCCGAGAGCGAGAGCGGCGATTCGCCCGACGCGGTGATCATGGGCAAGACCTCGCAGGACGTGGCGGTGGCGGCCAAGCGGCGCGGCGCCGGCGACGTCTGGATCGTCTACCGCCGGCCGATCTCGAAGGCGCCGGCGACCAAGCACGAGCTCGAGTCGGTCATCGCCGAGGGTGTCGAGATCCACGACCAGCTCGCGCCCGTCGAGGTGGTGCTGGACGAGAATGGCCGCGCCAAGGCGTTCCGCGTCTGCCCGGTCGACTGGGTCGACGGCAAGATGGTGCCGCACGAGGGCGAGGAGTTCGACATCGACTGCGCCCTGATCGTCGGCGCCACCGGACAGGCCGGCGACTTCACCGGCATCGAGGAGTTGGACAACGGCTGGGGCCTGATCGACGCCGACAAGCTGTTCCGCATCCCCGAGCACGAGGGCCACTTCGTCGGCGGCGACGCGATCAAGCCGCACCTTCTGACAACCGCCGTCGGCCACGCCCGGTTCGCCGCCGAAGGCATCGACCGCCACCTGCGCGGCGAGGAGCCGAGCAACCGGCCGAAGGTCGACGCGCATCACTTCAACCTGCTGAGCGAACTGCGCGAGGAGGGCCTGGAGCCCGAAGAGTACGACCACGAAGAGGTCCGCGGCACCGACTCGGGCGCCTTCGCCGTACACAACTACGAAGACCGCTCGTTCGCCGAGATCGTCCCGCGCAAGAGCCTGTTCCTCGGCTACTTCGAGGCGGACGGCCGCTCGCGCCGCCAGGAAGTCGAAATCGGCGCCGACAACGTGCTTGGCAACTTCTCGGAGCGGTTCAAGACCTTCTCCGAGCAGGACGCGATCCACGAAGGCGAGCGCTGCATGAGCTGCGGCATGTGCTTCGAATGCGACAATTGCATCATCTACTGCCCGCAGGACGCGGTGAAGCGCGTCAAGAAGGACCAGCAGGTGATGGGCCGCTACGTCGAGACGGACTACGACAAATGCGTCGGGTGCCACATCTGCATGGATGTCTGCCCGACCGGCTACATTCAGATGGGAATCGGAGGATGAGCCTGAAATGACCCGAGTTTCGGGGACCGTGCGGGCGCTGCTGCTGGCGCTGCTGATCGCGCTGGCGGGCGCGGTACCGGCGTCGGCCGATGGCGGCGTGCCTATGCCCAAGCCGGCCAAGGCCTTTGCCGGCGAGAAGTGCGTCGAGCCGGTCGAGGTGATGCGCCGCTTCCACATGAGCTTTCTCGAGCATCAGCGCGACGACACCGTGCACGGCGGCATCCGCGGCGCCAAGCACAGCCTGAAGGGCTGTGTCGACTGCCACGCGGTGAAGAGCCCCGACGTCGCCGGCGGCAAGGTGCGCACGCTGAAGCCGTTCTGCAAGGAATGCCACGACTACGCCGCCGTCAGCATCGACTGTTTCGGCTGCCATACCGGAGCGGCGAAATGACCGGCGATACCTTCGACTTCGCGCGCCGGCGTTTCCTCGGCGGCATCGGCGCCATGGCCGCCATCACACTGTCGCCCGGCGTCACCTTGCTGGCGCCTCGGCCCAGCGACGCGGCCGCTTCGGGCCAGGTCCGCTGGGGCCTGCTGATCGACACCAACAAGTGCGACGCCGGCTGCGACGAATGCGTCACGGCCTGCAGGTCCGAGAACGGCTGGGACGGCCACGACCGGCCGCGCACCGACGCGCAGTGGATCCGCAAGGTGACGCTGAAGGACCGCACCACCGGCACCACCACGTCGCTGCCGGTGATGTGTCAGCATTGCGAGGTTCCGCCCTGCGTCGACGTCTGCCCGACCGGCGCCTCGTTCAAGCGCGCCGACGGAATCGTCCTGGTCGACAAGCACATCTGCATCGGCTGCCGCTACTGCATGATGGCCTGCCCGTACAAGGCGCGCAGCTTCATCCACGAAAAGACGACGGGACAGAAGCCGCATGCGCCGCGCGGCAAGGGCACGGTCGAATCCTGCACCTTCTGCGTTCACCGGGTCGACAAGGGCCAGCAACCCGCCTGCGTCGTCGCCTGCGTCGAAAAGGCCGGCCGCGGGGCGATGATCTTCGGCGACCTCAACGATCCGACCTCCGAGATCGCCAAGGCCGCCGGGCAGCACGTGACGCGGCGGATCCGCGCCGACCTGGGCCTGAACCAGGGCGTGATGTACCGCGGACTGTGAGGAGCAACGACAACAAATGATCGACACCACCTCCTACAGCCCGATCAAGGGCGACAGCACCGAATACAACACCCTGCTCGGCTGGCTGATCCTGATGGTGCTGGGCGGACTCGGCGCCGCCTGGTACATGGAGCACAACGGCCACTGGGTCACCGGCATGGACAACCAGGTGGTCTGGGGCACGCCGCACGTGTTCGCGGTGTTCCTGATCGTCGCCGCCTCGGGCGCGCTCAACGTCGCCTCGATGGCGTCGGCCTTCGGCAAGACCGAATACAAGCCGCTGTCGCGGCTCTCCGCCCTGCTCAGCCTGGCCCTGCTGGCCGGCGGGCTGGCGGTGCTGGTGCTCGACCTGGGCCGGCCCGACCGGCTAATCGTGGCCATGACCACCTACAACTTCAAATCGATCTTCGCCTGGAACATCTACCTCTACACCGGCTTCTTCGTCGTCGTCGGCGTCTATCTGTGGATGATGATGGACCGGCCGATGATGAAGTTCAGCAAGGGTGCGGGCACCTTCGCCTTCGTCTGGCGGCTGATCCTGACCACCGGCACCGGCTCGATCTTCGGCTTCCTGGTGGCGCGGCAGGCCTACGACGCGGCGATCATGGCGCCGATGTTCGTGATCATGTCGTTCGCCTACGGCATGGCGATCTACCTCTTGGTGCTGATGGCGCTGTGTCAGTGGACCGCGCGGCCGCTGGGCGATTTTCTGGTCGGCCGCCTGCGCAACCTGCTGCGCCTGTTCGTTGCCGCCACCTTCTACTTCGTCATCGTCTACCACCTGACCAACCTGTACGGCACCGAAAACCACGGGGTTCAGCGCTTCGTGCTGCTCGACGGCGGCGTCTTCACGGCGCTCTTCTGGGTCGGCCAGGTGGTGATCGGCTACCTGGCGCCGATGGCGCTGCTGTACTATCCAGGGACCCGCGACTCGCGCAGCAACATCGTGCTGGCGGCAATCCTGGTGATCGCCGGCGGGCTGGCGCAGATGTACGTCACCATCATCGGCGGCCAGGCCTATCCGCTGAACATGTTCCCGGGCTATGAGGTCAGCTCGCCGTTCTTCGACGGCGCCATCGCCAGCTACGCGCCCAGCCTGCCCGAGGTCGCGCTCGGTGTCGGCGGCATCGCCATCGCGCTGGCCATCGTGGTGGTCGCGCTCAGGGTGCTGCCGTTCGCGCCGACCGATCTGTCGGATGCGACGATGGATCCGAATTCGGCAGCCAAAGCGGAATAGAGCGGTTAGAACACGCCGACCCGCGCGGTCCGCCCTTGCGGAATATTAAACTCTTCTTATGTAAAGAAGAGGCCGCGCGGAACCGCGGTTTTTGGCAAGCAGAGACGGAATGGCGATGACCGAAGAACATCCCTTCGCGCAGTACGTGCGCATCATCGGCAAGGGTCCGCACCTGTCGCGGCCGCTCAACCAGGAAGAGATGCGCGCCGCCGCCGGCATGATCCTGGCCGGCGAGGTCGAGCCGATCCAGCTGGGCGCCTTTCTCTGCGTTCTGCGCGTGCGCACCGAGGTGCCCGAGGAGGGCGCCGGCTTCGTCGAGGCGGTGCGCGACACCCTCATCCTGCCGCCCGACCCGCCGCGGGTCGACCTCGATTGGTCGTCCTATTCCGGCAAGGCGCGGCAGCTGCCGTGGTTCCTGCTCGCGGTGCTGCTGCTGGCGCAGAACGGCACCCGGGTGTTCATGCACGGCACCGAGGGCCACACCCCCGGCCGGCTCTACACCCGCGTCGCGCTGGAGGCGCTGGGCCTGCCGATCGCGCACTCGCTGGCCGAATCCGCCGAACACCTGCGCGCGCGCAACTTCGCCTTCCTGCCGCTCGCCGACCTGCAGCCGCAACTGCAACAGATCATCGACCTGAAACCGGTGCTCGGCCTGCGCTCGCCGGTCAACACCTTCGGGCGCATGACCAACCCGTTCGCCGCGCCCTACGAGATACAGACCGTGTTCCACCCCAATTACCGCGACATCCACCGCGACACCGCGCGCCTCTTGGGGCAGAAGCACATGGCGGTGTTCAAGGGTGAAGGCGGCGAGGCCGAGCGGCGGCCGCAGAAGCCGGTGCTGGTGCAGATGTTGCACGACGGCGACTACAGCGAGGAGGAGTGGCCGGTGCTGCTCGACCTAGACGGCGACGCCATCGACAAGGAAATGGACCTCGATCGCCTGGGCGCCGTCTGGCGCGGCGAGATCGAGGACGCCTACGCCACCGCCGCCGTGATCGGCACGACGGCAATTGCTTTGCGCCTGATGGGCCGCGGCGAGGACAGCGACGAGGCGACCCAGATCGCGCGCGATATGTGGAACGGGCGCAACAGGGAGCGGCTGACCGCCGCCGCTTAGGGTCATGTCCCACCTCCTGATCTCGGCCGCGCACAAGTCCTCGGGCAAGACCACCGTCACCGCCGGGATCTGCGCCGCCCTGCGCGGCCGCGGTCTTGCCGTGCAGCCGTTCAAGAAGGGCCCCGACTTCATCGACCCGATGTGGCTGAGCCTGGCCGCCGGGCGGACCTGCCGCAACCTCGACTTCTACACCATGAGCGGGAGCGAGATCGCGACCTCGTTCGCGCGCAACTCGGCCGGCGCCGACGTGTCCGTGATCGAGGGCAACAAGGGCCTCTACGACGGCCTGGACCTGGACGGCAGCAACGCCAATGCGGCGCTCGCCAAGGCGCTCGGCGCGCCGGTGATCCTGGTCCTGGAGACCACCGGCATGACGCGCGGCATCGCGCCGCTGATCCTCGGCTACCAGGCCTTCGATCCGGACATCCGCATCGCCGGGGTGATCTTGAACAAGGTCGGCGGGCCGCGCCACGAGGGCAAGCTGCGCGCGATCATCGAGCACTATACCGACGTGCCGGTGCTGGGCGTCGTGCACCACGACGCCGGTCTGCGCATCGACGAGCGCCACCTCGGCCTGATCCCCAGCAACGAGGCCGCCGGCCCGGCGGCCAAGATCGATCAGCTCGGCCAGGCCATCGCCGATCAGGTCGACCTCGACCGGCTGCTCGCCATCGCCGCCACCGCGACCCCGGTCACGGCGACGCCGAAACCGCGGCTGGCGGCGCAGCGCCAGGATGTCCGCATCGGCGTGGTGCGCGATTCCGCCTTCGGCTTCTATTACCCCGGCGACCTCGAGGGGCTGGCCGCCGCCGGCGCCGAACTGGTGCCGATCAGCGCGCTGAGCGATGAGCACCTGCCCGACATCGACGGCCTGTTCATCGGCGGCGGCTTTCCCGAGACCCACATGACCGCGCTGGAGGCCAACGTCTCGCTGCGCGACGAGATCCGCGCCGCGATCGAGAACGGCCTGCCCGCCTATGCCGAGTGCGGCGGCCTGATGTACCTGTCGCGCAGCCTGACCTGGCATGGCGTGACCTGCGAGATGGCCGGCGCCATTCCCGGCGATACGGTGATGCACGAGAAGCCGCGCGGACGCGGCTACGTACGCCTGCGCGAGACTGCGGCGGCGCCCTGGCGCCGCGGCGACGAGCCGCCACGCGAGATCCAGGCCCACGAGTTCCACTACTCGACCCTCGAAAACCTGGACCCGGGTATCGAATTCGCCTATGAGGTGCTGCGCGGCCACGGCACCGACGGCCGCCGCGACGGCCTGATCGTCAACAACCTGCTGGCCGGCTACGCGCACCTGCGCGACGTCGCGGCGCATCCCTGGACCGAGCGCTTCGTCGAGTTCGTGCGCGCCCGGCGCGGCACCACCGCCGATGCCCCCTCGACGCAACATGCCGGGGGGCGGTAGAGTTGAGCGAACGGAACAAGAGACAATAAAAGCAGGCTCATGAGCGACATCATCCATCCCGTGCATCTGGTCGGCGCCGGCCCCGGCGATCCCGACCTGCTGACCGTCAAGGCGCTGCGCCTGCTGCGCGACGCCGAGGTGGTGGTCTACGACCGGCTGGTCTCGGAGGCGATCCTCGACCTGATCCCCGAGGGCACCACCCGGGTCTTCGTCGGCAAGGCCTCGCGCAACCACGTGATGCCGCAGGAGCAGATCAACGAAACCCTGGCCAACATCGCTCGCGGCGGCCGCCGCGTGGTCCGGCTCAAGGGCGGCGATCCGCTGGTCTTCGGCCGCGGCAGCGAGGAGGCGATGCACCTGACCGAGCAGGGCATCCAGTTCGAACTGGTGCCCGGGATCACCGCCGCCTCGGCCTGCACCGCCTACGCCGGCATCCCGCTGACCCATCGCGGCCTGGCCAAGAGCGTGCGTTTCGTCACCGGCCACGCCCAGGCCGGCAAGCCGCTGGATCTGAACTGGGACAGCCTCGCCGATCCGGACACCACGCTGGTGATCTACATGGGCCTGACCAACGTAGACATGATCAGCAAGCAGCTCATTACCGCCGGCCTCGACCCGGCGACGCCGGCCTGCGCGATCCAGAACGGCACCCTGCCGGATCAGCGCACGCTGCTGACCACGCTGGGCGAGATCCCGGATTGCGTCGCCGACATGAACATCAAGGCGCCGACGATCCTGGTCATCGGCTCGGTCGTCGGTCTGGCCGAGGACCTCGGCTGGCTCAACCCGGCGGAACCGTGCGACATGGAAAAACAGGCCTGATTTCAGAGACATGGACCGCAAATCCCCGAACGCCGAACCCGCCCTCGCCGACGCCGCCCTGGTGATCGTCGGCCACGGCTCGGCGCTGTCTCCGCGCAGCAGCCTGGCGACCACCCTGCAGGGCAACGAGATCCGCCGGCGCAACCTGTTCGCCGAGGTGCGCGAGGCGTTCTGGAAGGAAGCCCCCTTCCTCGGCGACGTGCTCGACGACGTCGCGGCGCCGCGGGTGTTCGTGGTGCCGAACCTGGCCTGCCGCGGCTACATCACGTCTGACGTGATCCCGCGCACCATGGGGCTGACCGGCCAGGTCACCGAGCGCATCGGCCCGCACGGGCACCAGACCGTGACCCTGTGCGAACCCGTCGGCACCAACCCGCGCATCGCCAAGGTGGTGGCGCGGCGCGCCGAGGCCATCGTCACCGAGTTCGGCCTGAAGGCACAGGACACCTGCCTGCTGCTGGTCGGCCACGGCAGCCAGCGCAACGCCCAGTCCTCGATCCAGACCGACAAGATCGCCGCCGCGCTGGCCGACCAGGGCATCTTCGCCGAAGTCGGCACCGCCTTCCTCGAACAGGAGCCGAAAGTCGAAACCTGGCGCGAGGCGACCACGGCCGAGTCGGTCATCGTGATGCCGTTCATGATCTCGAACGGCCTGCACGGCGCCGAGGACGTGCCGGCGCTGCTGGGCATCGATCCCCAGGACCCGGGCATGGATCGCATGGCCGAGAACGGCATCCCCGCCGGCCCCTACGTGATCGAAGGCCGCCGGCTGTGGTACTGCCGCGCGGTTGGCAGCGAGCCGGGGGTCGCGGATATCATCGTGGATCAGGTTTTAGCGCGAATTTAGTTTTTTGCGCTCAAGCGCCGCTCCGCCCTCCGGGTTGAGTTTTTTTGCACTCAGTCGCCGTCACGCGCTCCGCGCTTGGCTCACGGGCCTCTCGGCCCGGGGTCCTCGCTACGCTCGTCCAGGCTAGAGCACATTTGACGAACGTAGAATCGTTTTTAACCGATGTCTGATTCCCTGCCCTGGTGTTTTTAGCCAGGGAGGTTTTCATGGGCTGGGCGTACGGGATTGATC
>Ga0209785_1000139_pt1 | contig 28731 bp, 28 predicted proteins | sample WorMetG1BERMUDA2_FD_187403 | JGI IMG/M metagenome (GOLD analysis project Ga0209785, IMG submission 187403) | Marine gutless worms symbiont microbial communities from Max Planck institute for Marine Microbiology, Germany - Inanidrilus... ...
TCCACCACACGCTGCCGAAGATCAATCCCGTACGCCCAGCCCATGAAAACCTCCCTGGCTAAAAACACCAGGGCAGGGAATCAGACATCGGTTAAAAACGATTCTACGTTCGTCAAATGTGCTCTAGAGCAGGAACGGAACGCTCGGCGCCGGCAGGTCGTGGCCGCCGAATTGCCACACCGCCCACAGGTAGAGCAGCGCGAACGGCCAGGCAAAGAAGAAACGCACGTAGGCCGCGCCGGCCGTCGACAGCCGCGACTTCAGGTGTTTCTGCAGCGCCGAGCGCAGGTTCTGAAAGAACGCCGCGAAGATGGTGAGGGTGATCCAGAGCTCGGGCATGGTGGCGCCAATCAGATCGTGGAAAAATGATAACTCTCATAGGGTAGGAGCTATGTATCCGTTTTCCTAATTAGATTGTATTGCCATAATTATTAGAAAAAATTATGATTATGAATGACTGAAATGCTTCCATCCCTGAAAGCCCTGCGCGCCTTCGAGGCGGCGGCCCGGCATCTGAACGCCAGCCGGGCAGCCGAGGAATTGGCGGTAACCCAACCGGCGGTGACCCAGCAGGTCAAAGCGCTGGAGGCCTTTCTCGGCACCCGCCTGCTCCGGCGTCAGGGGCAGGGCCTGACCCTGACCCCGACGGGCCGCGCCTTCGCCGAACGGCTGCACGGCGCCTTTGCCGAGATCACCGCCGCCACCGCCGAGGTGCTGCGCCGCGAGCGCGGCGGCGGGCCGCTGACGGTGTCGATGCTGCCGACCCTGGCGCAGCGCTGGCTGATCCCGCGCCTGGGTTCGTTTCAGGAGGCGCACCCCGAGATCGAAGTGCGTTTCTCGGCCACCGCCCGGGTCGTCGACCTGCGCCGCGAAGACGTCGACCTGGCGATCCGCTTCGGCGACGGCGCCTGGCCGGGCTGCGAGTCCACCTTCCTAATGGCCAACGACGTGCTGCCGGTGCTCAGTCCAAAGTTGCTGGAGAGCCAACACATCAAAAGCGTCGAAGATCTGGCCAGGCACACCTGGCTGCAGGTCGACGCCGAACCGCGCGACACCGACTGGAGGGATTGGTTGGCCGCCGCTGGCGTCGAGGGCATGGAACCGCAAGGCCGCGTCGCCTTCGAGAGTTCAAGCCAGGCCCTCGCTGCAGCGACCGCCGGCCTCGGCGTGGCCCTGGCCCAGCGACCCTTCGTGATCGACGACGTGGCGGCGGGGCGGCTGGTGGTGCCGCTGGACGAGGTTTTGACCAGCGAGCAGGCCTACTACATGGTCACGGCCCAGGAGCGGGCCGGCGGCCATCGCGTGTCCGCCTTCCGTGAGTGGCTGCTAGGGGAGGCGACCCATGCTCATCCAAACCTCAGCGATTTCACCACCGTGTCGCGCTCGAACCGATAGTGCCGCGTGGATGGTTTCGGACGTGCGTTTGAATTGACCGCAGTGCAAGATCCTGCTTCCCTGAATGGATGTATTGCATAGGACGATTGTTCGGCAGTTCCGAGTATTTGGAAGTGCTTCTCGAGGCTCTTCACGAGAACCATCCCAGCCTGTCACCCCGAATATCCGGAGAAACTGAATTGGTATGCGATCTGTCGAGCAGATCGAACGGCGATTGGGTCGAGGTGAACGATGCGCTCGACCGAATTGCCTCCGCAACCGAGAGTACGCGGGCTGGGCTGGAGTGTATCTCGATCGAGGTCCATTTTGTGTCTCAGGTTCTGCCCGATGGCAGTGTGATGGCCGACGAACTTTCCATTTCGGAAATGGGACTGACCGCCATGGCCGAAGCGGGTGCGAGTCTCGAAATCATACTCGACCAGCCCGACACCATTCCGCCGGAATAGGGTGGCGTTAAAAAAACACTCAGGCGTCGAATTTTACCCCGACCTCAACGACTTCACCACCGCGTCCCGCTCGAACAGGTAAAGCAGGGTGCGCAGCGCCTGGCCGCGTTCGGACTGCAGATCGGGATCGCGGCTGAGGATCAGCTGGGCGTCGTCGCGGGCGGCCTGCAGCAGGTCGGCGTGGGCCTGCAGGTCGGCGAGGCGGAAGTCGGGCAGGCCGCTCTGCCGGGTGCCGAGCAGTTCGCCGGCGCCGCGCAGTCTTAAATCCTCCTCGGCGATGCGGAAACCGTCGTCGCTTTCGCGCAGGATCGTGAGGCGCGCCTTGGCGGTTTCGCCCAGCGGCGGCGCGTACATCAGGAGGCACGTGGACTCGCGCTCGCCCCGGCCGATGCGGCCGCGCAGCTGGTGCAACTGGGCCAGGCCGAAGCGTTCGGCATGCTCGATCACCATCACCGTCGCCGCCGGCACGTCGACGCCGACCTCGACCACCGTGGTGGCGACCAGGATGTCGACGGAACCTTCCGCGAAACTGGCCATGGCGGCATCCTTCTCGCGGCCCTTCATACGGCCGTGAATCAGCGCCACGCGCTCGCCGAAGACCTGTTCGAGGTGTGTGTAGCGGTCCTCGGCGGCGGCCAGGTCGAGGGCCTCGGACTCCTCCACGAGCGGGCAGATCCAGAACACCTTGGCGCCGTTGTTCAGCGCGCGGGAGACCGCCGTCACCACCTCTTCCAGCCGCTCGGAGGGCAGCGCCACCGTCTTCACCGGCGTGCGCCCGGCCGGCTTTTCCAGCAGCCGTGACACGTCCATATCGCCGTACGCCGTCAGCATCAGGGTGCGCGGGATCGGAGTCGCCGTCATCACCAGCACGTCGACGCCGCGGCCCTTGCCGGTCAGGGCCAGGCGCTGGTGCACGCCGAAGCGGTGCTGCTCGTCGATCACCGCCAGGCCGAGGTCCTGGAACTCGACATCGGACTGGAACAGGGCGTGGGTGCCGACGACCAGATGGATCGAGCCGTCCTTCAGACCGGCGATCACCGCGTCCCGGGTCTTGCCCTTCTCGCGGCTGGTCAACAGGGCGATGCCGACCCCGGCGGCGCGGGCCAGCGGCTCGATGGTGGCCCAGTGCTGCCGCGCCAGGATCTCGGTCGGTGCCATCAGCGCCGCCTGGGCACCGCACTCGACGGCGTTCAGCATGGCCAACAGGGCGACCACGGTCTTGCCCGATCCGACGTCGCCCTGCAGCAGCCGCAGCATCGCCATCTCGGAGCCCATGTCGGCGGCGATCTCGCCCGAGGCGGTTTCCTGCGACGGGGTCAGGTCGAAGGGCAGGGCGGCGCGCACCTTGGCGCGCAGCTCGCCGTCGCCGGTGAACGGCCGGCCCTTGACCCGGTGCAGGCTGCGCCGCACCAGGGCGAGGGCGAGCTGGTTGGCGAGCAGCTCGTCGTAGGCCAGGCGGGCGCGGTCCCGCGTCTCCGGGGCGAGCTCCGCCTCGTCCTGCGGTGCGTGCGCGGCCAGCACGGCCTCCTGCCAGTCGCGCCAGCCGTGGCGCTGCTTGAACGCGGGGTCGAGCCATTCGGGCGGGTCCGGTGCCCGCTCCAGCGCCGCCTTCACCGCCTTGTTGATCACCTTCAGCGACAGCCCGGCGGTCAGCGGGTAGACCGGCTCGACCGTCTGCATGGCGGCGAGGTCCTTGAGTTCGCCGACATGGTCCGGGTGGCTCATCTGCCGCTCGCCGCCGAATTCCTCGACCCGGCCGCTGACCACCCGCTGCTCGCCCTCGGGCAGGGTGCGCAGCAGGTAGTCGGCGCGGGCGTGGAAGAAGACCAGCGTCAGGAAGCCGGTATCGTCCGAGCACTGAATCTTGTAGGGCTGGCGCTTGTTGCGCGACGGCAGGTGCTTGTCGACGCGCAGCGTGATCGTGGCGATGGCGCCGATCGCGGCCTCGGCGATCTTGGGCGCGTAGCGGCGGTCGATGATGCCGCCGGGCAGGTGCCACAGCAGGTCGACCACGTGTGGCCCGGCGACCTTCTCGACCAGCTTGCCGACCTTGGGGCCGACTCCCTTCAGGTCGGTGGGATCGGCGAACAGCGGAAACAGGATTTCGGGACGCATGCGCGCAGGCCATGGCTGACAGGAACGACGGAAGCCACTATATCCTACAGCCATCCGACACGCACGAAGACCGAGAACATGATCGACGCCCGACGCAAGCGCCTGCACTTCCGCTGCCATCATTGCGGTATGCATGAAAACGACATCCTGTTCGGCCGCCTCGCCGACGACCATCTGGCCGGCATGAGCGACGAACAACTCGACCGCCTGGAAACCCTGATGGAAGAGAACGATGTCGACCTGTTCAACTGGATCACCGGCCAGTCGCCGGTGCCCTCGGCCTTTGATCACGATGTGATGAAGCTCCTTCAAAACATCAATAAAGACCTGTAATAAATTGAATAAAATCACGAAAATCCTCAATCATTCGGGCCGGATGACGCTCGCCGGCGCGCCCGGTGGGGTCGACGCGACGGTGCTGGCCGAGCTGGCGCGGGCTGCCAGCGGCGCGGTATTCGTCGCCCGCGATGACCTGCGCCTGGCGCAGACGGCGGCGGCGCTGGCGTTCTTCGCGCCCGAGCTCGAGTGCCTCGAGTTCCCGGCCTGGGACTGCCTGCCGTACGACCGCGTCTCGCCCAACGTCGAGATCGTCGCCCGCCGCATCGACACTCTGACCCGGCTGCAGCAACCGGACTCCAAATCCCAGGGGGGCCGGGTCCTGTTGACCACGGTATCGGCGCTGCTGCAGCGGGTGGCGCCGCGCGCGGTGCTGACCGAGGGGGTGATGGCGACGAAGGTCGGCGAGCGGCTGGATCCCGAGGAGCTGACCGGTTTCCTCGCCCGCAACGGCTACAGCCGCGCCCAGACCGTGATGGAACCGGGCGAATACGCCGTGCGCGGTGGCATCATGGATTTGTTCGCCACCGGCGACGAGGCGCCGCTGCGGCTCGACTTCTTCGGCGACGAGCTCGACGGCATCCGCGCCTTCGACCCGACCACCCAGCGCACCAACGAGAAACGCGACGCTTTCACCGTCAAGCCGGTCAGCGAGGTGTTCCTGGACGCCGGCTCGGTGTCGCGCTTCCGCTCGGGTTACCGTGAGCTGTTCGGCGCCGTCGGCCCCGAGGATTCGCTCTACCAGGCGGTCAGCGAGGGCGTGCGCCACATGGGCATCGAGCACTGGCTGCCGCTGTTCCATGACAAGCTTGAGACCCTGTTCGACTACGTCCCCGATTGGCCGGTGATATTGGACCACCAGGCCGAGGAGGCGCGCGACGGCCGGCTCGACCTGATCGTCGAATACTACGCGGCGCGGCGCGACCTCGCCGGCTCCGGCCTGGGCGCTGTCGGCGGGGTCTACAATCCGGTGCCGCCGGAAAGCCTGTTTCTCGCCCAGGGCGAATGGGACGGCCTGCTCGCCGAGCGCTCGGTCGGCGTGCTGAGCCCGTTCCAGGTGCCCGAGGGCGCCACCGTGATCGACGCCGGCGGCCGCGCCGGGCACAGCTTCGCCGACGCCCGGGTGCAGGCCGACGTCAACGTGTTCGATTCGGTGCGGGCGCACATCGACAGTGTCCGTGCCGGCCGCCGGGTGGTTGTCGCGGCGATGTCCAACGGCTCGCGCGAACGCCTGCGCTCGGTGCTGGTCGAGCACGGCGTCGGCGGCCTGGTCACGGTGGCCGACTGGCAGGCGGCGCAGGCGCAACCCGACAATGCCGTCGCCATGGTCGTGCTCGACATCGAGCGCGGCTTCGAGACCCAAGACCTGGTGCTGCTCAGCGAGCAGGACATCCTCGGCGAAAGGATGTCACGACCCTCGCGCCGGCGTATCCGGCCGGAGAACTTCATCACCGAGACCTCGACGCTGAGCGACGGCGACCTGGTGGTGCACGTCAACCACGGCATCGGCCGCTATGACGGCCTGGTCACGCTGGAGGTCCTGGGCGCGCCGCACGATTGTTTGCAGGTGGTCTATGCTGGCGACGACAAGCTGTTCCTGCCGGTCGAGAACATCGACATGCTCAGCCGCTATGGCTCCGAGGCCACCGGGGCGCAGCTCGACAAGCTGGGCGGGGCGAGCTGGCAGGCGCGCAAGGCCAAGCTGAAGCAGCGGGTGCGCGACATGGCCGACGAGCTGATCCGCGTCGCCGCCGCGCGGACCCTGCGCGACAGCCCGCGCGCGACCCCGCCCGAGGGCCTGTTCGACGAGTTCTGCGCCCGCTTCCCGTTCGCCGAGACCGACGACCAGCGCCGCGCCATCGACGAGGTGCTCGATGACCTCGCCGGCGGCCGGCCGACCGACCGCCTGGTCTGCGGCGACGTCGGCTTCGGCAAGACCGAGGTGGCGCTGCGCGCCGCCTTCGTCATGGCCATGACCGGACGCCAGGTGGCGGTGGTGGTGCCGACCACGCTGTTGTGCCGGCAGCACTACCTGAACTTCCATGCCCGCTTCGCCGACATGCCGATCGAGGTGGCGCAAATGTCGCGCCTGGTGGCGCCGAAGCAGGTGCTCGACGCCAAGGACGGTCTGGCCCGCGGCACCATCGACGTGATCATCGGCACCCACGCGCTGCTGGCCAAGGATGTCAAGTTCCGCGACCTCGGCCTGCTGATCGTCGACGAGGAGCAGCACTTCGGCGTCGCCCACAAGGAGAAGCTGAAGAAGCTGAAATCCGACGTCCACGTGCTGACCCTGACCGCGACGCCGATCCCGCGCACGCTGCAGCTCGCCCTGTCGGGCGTGCGCGAGATGAGCCTGATCGCGACCCCGCCGGTCGATCGCCTGGCCGTGCGCACCTTCGTGCTGCCGTTCGACCCGGTGGTGATCCGTGAGGCGCTGATGCGCGAGCGGCACCGCGGCGGGCAGACCTTCTACGTCTGTCCGCGCATCGAGGACCTCGACGGCCTGGTCACGCAACTGGGCGAGCTGGTGCCCGAACTGCGTCTCGGCGTGGCGCATGGGCGCATGGCGGCGCGCGACCTGGAGGACGTGGTCGGCCGGTTCTACGACGGCGCCTTCGACATCCTGCTGTCGACCAACATCATCGAATCGGGCCTCGACCTGCCGTCGGTCAACACCATCATCATCCACCGCGCCGACATGTTCGGCCTGGCCCAGCTCTACCAGCTGCGCGGCCGGGTCGGGCGCTCGAAGATCCGCGCCTATGCCTACCTGACCCTGCCGCCGCGGCAGAAGATCACCGGCTCGGCCGAGCGCCGGCTGGAGGTGATGCAGACGCTGGACACGCTCGGCGCCGGGTTCAGCCTGGCCAGCCACGACCTCGACATCCGCGGCGCCGGCAACCTGCTGGGCGAGGAGCAATCGGGCCACATCCGCGAGGTCGGCATCGAGCTATATCAACAAATGCTGGAAGAGGCGGTCGCCGAGGCGCGCGGCGTCGACGGCGGCGGCGCCGACGAGGACTGGAGCCCGCAGATCGGGCTCGGCATACCGGTGTTGATCCCCGAGGGCTACATCGCCGATCTGACCGTGCGCCTGGGCCTCTATCGCCGGGTCGCCACCCTGGCCATGCCAGAGGAGATCGAGGAATTCGCCGCCGAACTGATCGACCGCTTCGGCCCGATCCCCGACGAGGTCGAGAACCTGTTGCAGACCATCGCCATCAAGCACCTGTGCCGCGAGGCCGGAGTCGAGAAGATCGACGCCGGGCCCAAGGGCGCGGTGGTCGGTTTCCGCAACAACGACTTCGCCAATCCGGCCGGGCTGGTGCAGTTCATCACCACCCAGGCCGGCACGGCGAAGCTGCGGCCGGATCACAAGCTGGTCCTGATCCGCGACTGGAGCACGCCGGTCAAGCGGCTGGAGGGCACGCGGCGGCTGCTGCGCGATCTGGCCTCGGTCGCGGCATCGAGTTGAGAAAATCAGAAAAAGAAATGCGGCCCACCGGGGAGGTGGGCCGCTAGATCTCGCGTAACCCCGAGGGCAGCGGGAGGTCACGCAATAATTTACGCCTTGTTCCTGGGCCGGTCCGGTAGGGGGAACCTTGCGGCCGTAAGCGGAAGCGACGTTGTTCTTACTATTAAGCAAGCTCCATGCCAGTTTTGAGAATTACTATAAATCAACCGCTTAGATTGACCCCCCTTGTCCTGGCTCGCGTGACTTGTAAAAAATTTCGACTCGGCCATATCCAGTCTTAGGAGCGGTTCACGGACTCGCAATGACCGCCGGCCCGTGGTTTGATCCGCCGAGCATTCGAAGCACCCGGTTTTCGCGAAAGGAATCCTGCGCCATGACCAGACTTTGGGGGATGATCACGCTGGCCGCCACGCTGTTTTTCGGCGGGATGGCCGTGGCCGAGGAGATCGGCAGCGTCGACACCGTGTTCAAGTGGCTCGGACCCGACCACAAGATCGTCGTCGAGGCCTTCGACGATCCCAAGGTCAACGGCGTCGCCTGCCATCTCAGCCGGGCCAAGAAGGGCGGCATCAAGGGCGCCATAGGGCTGGCCGAGGATCCGTCCGACGCTTCGATCGCCTGCCGCCAGGTCGGGCCGATCAAGATCCTCGAGGAACTGGAAGAGGGCGAGGAGGTGTTCGGCAAGCGCACCTCGATCGTGTTCAAGCGCCTGCACGTGGTCCGCTTCCACGACACGAAGCGCAACGTCCTGGTCTACCTCGCCTACAGCGACAAGGTGATCGAGGGAAGCCCGAAGAACTCGATCTCGACCGTGCCGATCATGCCGTGGCGGCAGGAATAGACATCTCACCGCTCGGCGGCAGGCCGCTGGGCGTGTCGTCCTGCGGCTGGCCGATGCGGGCGACGTCCAGCACCCGGGCCAGGATCTTCGGTTCCTGGGCGCCGGAAATCACCATGTGGCCGTTGAACAGGTAGGACGGCACGCCGTTGATGCCAAGGCGGTGCGCCGAGGCGTTTTCCTCGTAGATCCCGGCGACGTCCTCGTCGCTGTCGAGATAGCTGCGCAGTTCCTCGTAGGGCAGGTCGAGGGACTTGCCGATGCGCAGCAGCACCGCCGGGTCGCCGATGTCCTGTCCCTGCAGGAAATAGCCGGTGAACAGCGCCTCGACCGCTTCCTGGGCGCGCTGGCGGCCATCGGCGAAGCGCACCAGGCGGTGCGCGTCGACCGTGTTCGGGGTGCGCGAGATGCGCTCGAAGGCGAAGTTGATCTCGACCGAAAGGCCGGCTTCGCCGATCGCGCCGAAGACGCGGCGGACCCGCTGCTCGCTGCCGAATTTCTTGATCAGATAGGCGGTGCGATCGATGCCCTCGGGCGGCAGTTCGGGGTTCAGCAGGAACGGCAGCCAGCGAATCTCGACCGGGCTCTGACCGAGGGCGCGGCGGCGCGCCGGCGTTTGCGCCCGGGTCTTCGCCGAGGCCGGCATCAGGCCGCGCATCGCCAGGGCTTTTTCCAGCCGCCGCTTGCCGATGAAACACCAGGGGCAGGCCGGGTCGTAGATGACGCCGATATCCATCAAGCTGTGGCTTTCCGAAAGACGCCGCGCGAACGCGAAATCGGTTTCCCAACGTTTTGATATCGTTCAATTATAAATGCAGAAATTGGCCAGCGCAAAAAGCCCGCCCGGGGATATCCGGCAAGACGGGCGCCGCCGGCACTCTTGAAGGGGTAGAAAACCGAACGCTGTCGGGTGCAGCCAGGGAGTAGAAAGCGATGAAAAAGATTTTGTTGATAGTGGTGGCCTTGGTGGTGATCGCCGGCGGGGCGGCCTACTACCTTCTGTCCAACCTCGACTCGCTGATCAAGGAAGCGGTCGAGAAGTATGGCACCGAGATTACCAAGGCCGAGGTGGCGCTGAACAAGGTCGAACTGTCGCCGACCTCGGGCGAGGGCGCCCTGCACGGCCTCAAGGTCGGCAACCCGGCGGGATACAAGACCGACAGCGCGTTCCGCCTGGGTACGGTCAGCGTCAACGTCGATACCGCGACCATCACCGAGGACCCGGTGGTGATCAAGGAAATCGTCGTCGATGGCCCCGAGGTGACGTACGAGATGGGCGGCGATGCCGGCAGCAACGTCGATCAACTGAAGAAGAACGTCGAGGACTACGTCGATCCGGGCGGCGGAGAGTCCAAGGACAGCGGCGGACCGAAGCTGATCATCGAAAACCTGTACATCAAGAACGGCAAGGTCAACGTCAGCGCCACGGCGCTGGGCGGCAAGAAGCTCGGTTCGTCATTGCCGGATCTGCACCTCAAGGACATCGGCAAGGAGAAGAAGGGCGCGACGCCGGGCGAGGTGGCGCAGAAGATCATGGACAGCCTCAGCGGCGGCATCGGCCAGGCGGTCAGCGGTCTTGGCCTCGACAAGCTGAAGGGCGCCGTCACCGAAGGGGTCGACAAGGCCAAGAAGGCGCTCGAAGAGGGCGCCGGCGATGTCACCAAGAAGATCCAGGAAGGCGCCGGCGGTACCGGCGGTGCTGGCGAGGGCATCAAGGAAGGTGTCGAGGGGGCCGGCAAGAAGCTGAAAAAGCTGTTCGACTGAGTTTCAAAACCGTCCCGGTCCTCCGGCGGCCGGGGCGGAACCAAACAGGCCGGAAAACGGGACTGAACCGGCCGATCGTGCCGGATGTGAAATGGGGACCATACGGGGCATGGAACAGCATATCCTCGTTGTCGACGACGATCCGGATCTGAGGGACTTCCTCGAGGACTACTTCGCCGATCACGGCTTCAAGGTGACGGGGGTGCCCGACGGCATCGCCATGCGCCGTGTTCTGGCCGACGAGGAGATCGACCTGATCGTGCTCGATCTCAACCTGCCGGGCGAATCCGGATTCGACCTGGCGCGCAGCGTGCGCAACGACTCGAACATTCCGATCATCATGCTGACCGGGCGCAGCGACGAGACCGACCGGGTGGTCGGGCTCGAACTGGGTGCCGACGACTACGTCGCCAAGCCGTTCAGCGCGCGCGAGCTGTTGGCTCGCGTCGGTGCGGTGCTGCGCCGGGTGGTGGCGCCGGGCGAGGGCGGGCCGGGCGCCATGGAGGTCAATGTCTGTACCTTCGAGAACTGGCGCATGGACTTCACCGCCGGCCGGCTGACCTCGCCGGACGGCGAGGAGGTCAAGCTGACCACCGGCGAGTACAAGCTGCTGACCGCTTTCCTGACCCATGCCAACAGGGTGCTCAGCCGCGACCAGATCCTCAATCTCACCGGCGGCCTGGACAGCGACGTGTTCGACCGCAGCATCGACATCCAGGTGATGCGGCTGCGGCGCAAGATCGAGCCGGTGCCGGATCGACCGGCGTTCATCGAGACCGTGCGCGGCCTGGGCTACGTGTTCCGGCCGCCGGTCAAGTGGGTGTAGGCGCCTCACGGACACGGCGCCGAGTGGGCCGATTGTCGGTGCTGAAATCCCGGTGAAACAGGCGACTGTTAACCGGGTGTCGGACACCAACAACAAGACGCCCGGAAGCATATGGGACTTGCCTTGAGCGACGGCAGGCGGATTCTTTTTCTGATCCTGATCATGATGGTGGTGGCGCTGTCCATCGCCGTCTCCTCCGTCAGCATGCTGTACAGCGCCGCCTTCGAGCAGCAGCGCGCCAACCTGGTCGAACTGGTCCGCGTCGAGGTCGGCATCCTGGCCGCCGCCGACGGCGAGGGCACGGCCGCGCGCGACCGCGCGGTGGCGCGCGCACGCGAACAGCCGAGCGATCTGGGCCGATTCGGCGCCACCGGCGAAGTGCTGCTGGCCGAGGCCAGCGGCGGTGCCGTGCGGTTCCTGCGGCCGCGCCGGTTCGAGGAACTGGCCGGCGCAGAGGCGATCCGACTCAACAGCCGCGCGGCGCAGCCGATCCGCGAGGCCCTGGCCGGCGAAACCGGTTCGCTGTCGACCCTGGACGACCGCGGCAAGGCGGTTTTGGCGGCCTATGCGCCGGTACCGGGGCTCGGCCTGGCGGTGGTCGCCAAGATCGACGAGGACGAGATCCGCGCGCCGTATTTCCACACCGGCATCGTCGTGTTCCTGGTCACCTTTGTCTGCGTCGCCATCGGCACCATCCTGATCTTCCGCGTCACCCGGCCGATCGTGCAGAAACCGCAGGAGAGCGAATCGCGGCTGACCGAAAAGAACGCACAGTGGGAGGCGGCGACCGACAACCTGCCGATCGGCTTCGCCATGATCGAGACGGTCAGCGGTGCCTTCCAGTACGTCAACGACCAGTTCCAGGACATCTGCGGCTTCGACGAACTGGTGCCCGATCTGGATCGTTTCTTCGCCCGCGTGTTCCCCGATCCGGCCTACCGCACCGAGATCTCGGTGCGGATCAAGGGCGGGCTCGGCGAAATCGATCCGGCACGCCGACTGTGGGACGACCTGCGCATGACCCGCAGTGACGGCACGCCGCGCCGGGTCGACGTCACCTGCATCCCGCTGGCGCAGCAGGGATTGGCGATCCTGCTGCTGTGGGACGTCACCGAGCGCCAGGAGGCGATCGATGCCCTTTACGAGAGCGAGATCCGCGCGGTCGCGGCGCAGCGCCTGCTGACCGACGCGATCGAGAACATCTCTGAGGGTTTCGCCCTGTTCGACGCCGCCGACTGCCTGGTCATCTGCAACGAAAAATACCGCGCGCTGTACCCGAAGATTTCCGAGATGATGATCCCCGGGGTGCGCTTCAAGGACCTCGCAGCCACCGCCGCGGAGCGCGGCCAGTATCCGCAAGCCGAAGGCCGCCTGGAGGAGTGGGTGGAGACCCGCATCGCGCAGCACCTGGCGGCATCGCAGCCGATCGAGCTGAACCTGGACGGCGGCCAGACCATCCTGGTCAATGAGCATCCCACCGGCGACGGCGGTATCGTCGCCGTACATACCGACGTGACCATCCTGAAGCAGACCGAGCAGCAGTTGCTGCAGGCGCAGAAGATGGAAGCCGTGGGTCAGCTCACCGGCGGAATTGCTCACGATTTCAATAACATTCTGGCGATTATTCAAGGAAATCTTGAATTTCTCGAAGAGAAGCTCGGCGACAACGAGCGGGCCCGCAAACTGGCTGGCAAGGCGCTGGACGCCTGCATGCGGGCGGGCCAGTTGACGCACCGGCTGCTGGCCTTTTCGCGCAAGCAGCATCTGCAGCCCGAAGTGCTCGACGTCAGCGCCGTGGTTTCGGGCATGGTCGACCTGCTGCGCCGCACGCTGGACGAGAGCATCTCGGTCGAGACCAGCTTCATCGCCAAGCCCTGGCCGGTGAAGGCCGACCCGGTGCAGCTGGAGAACGCGATCCTCAATCTCGCCGTCAACGCCCGCGACGCCATGCCCGGCGGCGGCAATTTCCGGGTCACCGTGGAAAACCGCGCCATCGGCCCCGATGACGAGCGCGAGGCCGAGTTCCTGCTGCCCGGCCGCTACGTCATCATCGCCGTACAGGACAACGGCACCGGCATGCCGCCCGAGGTGACCAAGCGGGTGTTCGATCCGTTCTTCACCACCAAGGACACCGGGCATGGCAGCGGCCTCGGGCTCAGCATGGTTTACGGCTTCGTCAAGCAGTCCAGTGAATTCGTGCTGATCGACAGCACCGTCGGCGAGGGCTCCACCATCCGTCTTTTCCTGCCGGCCAGCGACGACCGTGAATCCCTGGCCGCAGGGGTCGCCGAACCTTCCGAGGCCGCGGTTTCAGGCGGTTCGGAAACCATCCTGGTGACCGAAGACGAAGGCGAGGTGCGGGCCCTGGCGGTGCAGATCCTGCGCGATCTCGGCTACAACGTGCTCGAGGCCGACAACGGGCCCAACGCGCTCAACGTGCTGGACAGCGACGCGCGCATCGACCTGCTGTTCACCGACATCGTCATGCCCGGCGGCCTGAACGGCCGCGAACTGGCCGAGCAGGCGATCAGCCGGCATCCCGGCCTGCGGGTGCTGTTCACGACCGGGTATGCCTCGAATCACCTGGTCGGCGGCGAGGATGCCGATACCGGCCCTTTCAGTTTGCTGACGAAACCCTACAGCAAAGCCCATTTGGCCGAGATGGTGCGTTCCACGCTCGACGCATAACTCCTTGAAAATCGGCATATTTTAGCCAAATTCGCGGCAAATATCCGACTAATCCGCTGTAATAGTTGAAACCAAATACCGGGATTCCGGATATCCCGGTGAAACACGCGCTTAGTTTCATGGTCATCAGCGGAAAAGCGGAAATGCTTTTCGCGGACCGCAAGATATCTGGCCAAGGAGGCTAAGATGCACAAGATTTTGGGATGTTTCATCGTCGCGTTGACCGCCCTCTCGGTTGCCGGGACCTCGGTGGTCAAGGCCCAAGGCCAGCAGGCTTGTGGCAAACGGGTCGACATCGTCAAGTTGCTCGCCGCGAAATACAACGAAACCCGCACCGCCCGCGGTGTCGCCCAGGGTGCCAACTCCTTGGTTGAACTGTTCACCGCCCCGACCGGGTCCTGGACCCTGGTCGTGACCGGCCTGACCGGCGTTTCCTGCCTGGTTTCCGCCGGTGAGAACTGGGAGGCCGTTCCGGCCAAGTTCGTCGCCAAGGTTGACACCGGTGGCGCCTGATTTTCGCCATAAATCAGACCGAATTCCGCCCCTTACGGTTGCTACAAAAATGCCACAAGACCTCGAAAGGACCCGCGACATGAAAACCATCGATCGTACGGAAAACGAGACCGTTTCCGCCACCGTTGAGGTTCCCGTCGTGTCGCAGGAAGACCTGGCGCGCTGGGCCGTCGACGAGACCATCTACGTCCGTCCGATGCCGCTCGAGGATGGCCACGCCCTGGCCGTTTATGCCGCTGACGGGACCTTCCTGGAAATGGTCTATTCGCTCGGCGAGGTCCTGGTCGTCGCCCATGATCACGACATGGCTGTCGCCACCGTGCACTAGTTTCCCCAAGCCGGCCACCCGCCACTTGCCACACTGTCCGCCCCGGCTTCCGCCGGGGCGTTTTTTTCCGCTGCTGCTTGCCTTTAGGTCATTTTCGTAATCCGCAATGCCTGTTGTTTCGCCCTGATCCATTGCCTATTGTGGTGCCGGTGAACAGGCCGGATGAGGGGCCCTCGGGGTGGACCGGTCTTCGCGGGGAATGGATAGGGGAATCTGGTCCGCCCATGGCGCTCGCGCGACGAAGTCTTCTGGCTGTCTTGGCCATGGCCGCCGGGATGCTCTCGGGGCAGCTGCCGCTCGCCGCTGCCGCCGACGCGGTTGTGCGCGATACCTTTCCGGACCTTGCCCGACTGGCGCACGGCGCCGCCACCGCCCTCGGCCACCGCTGTCACCCCATCCGTGGAGGCCGGCACCGGCAGCGCGCGTACGCCGTTTCCGAGCAATCCCTGGGCCCGGCCTGGCGCGGGCCGGCGCCACGCAGCATCGCCTCGGAGATGCCCTGGAACGAAGCGCCGCAAACGCAAGCGCCGCGCGTGATCACGCCGCGGACGGCGCAGATCCCGGCCGCGGCCGAGAAAAAATCCGACGGCGCCTGGACCGACGGCGACCTGTTCCCGATGCGCTGGGCGCTCGCCGGCTATGCCGGACTGGGCACGGAGGGAGGTATCGAGGACCTGCCGCTGTTCGACGCCCAGTTCAACGCCGCCTACATCGTCGCCATCGAACCCAGCCTGCAGATCCTCAATCTGTACGACTGGATATCGGTCGAGGCAGCGGTCAACCTGGCCCAGTACTTCAACCGCCAGACCAACACCGAGGCCAACGCCTTCCTGATCTTTCGCTGGCTGAAGTTCCCCTGGGACCGCTGGCTCGATACCAGCTTCACGGTCGGCGAGGGCATCTCCTACGCCACGCCGGTCGGCTCGGTCGAGAAGCGGCGCTCGCCTGAGGTCACCTCGAACTTCCTGAACTACTTGATGTTCGAGCTTGAGGTCGCGCCGCCGGACGCCGAGCATTGGAGCGGTTTCATGCGTATCCACCACCGCTCCGGCGTCTTCAGTCTGTACAATGACGTCAGCAACGGATCGAACTTCCTGGTCTGGGGCTTGCGGTATCGCTTCTGACTTGGCGGGTTCGCGGATGACCACCAACGCCCGGATCAATCTGCTGACCTTCGTGACGGCGCTGCTGGTCTGGATCAGCGCCGCCTGGTTCCTGCAATCACCGCTGAACGCCAACGCGGTCAGCCGGATGGCGCTGGCGATCGGCCTGGCGACGGAAGGCAGTGCGGTGATCGACGACTACCAGGCGTTCACCATCGACAAGGCCCTGCTGGAAGGTCACTACTACTCGGACAAGGCGCCCGGCATGGCCTTCATGGCGACACCCGTGGTCGCCGTGGTGACCAAGGGGTTAGCCGCGATCGGCCGGCCGCTGGAGCTGATCGACGGCGGCGAACTGAGCTGGCACTACTTTTGGCTGACCTTCCTGTGCATCGTCATGACCTCCGGACTGCTGGCGGCCCTGGCTGCGACAGTGCTGCTGCGGACCGCGCTGGCCCTGGGGGTCCCACCGGGAGGCGCGTTGGCGGCGACCTTGGCCGGGGCGCTCGCGACACCGCTGTTCGGCTGGTCGACGGCCTTCTTCGGGCACGCGGCGGCGGCGGCGCTGTTGTTCCTCGCCTTCGCCATGATCCGCGACGTCACCGGACGGCGCACTCCCGATGTCGCGCGCGCGGCGTTGGCCGGCGCCCTGCTGGCCTGGGCGGTGGTGGTCGAATTTCCGGTCGCGCCGGCGTCGGCGTTGATCGCGCTCTATGGCCTGTTCCGCTTGCGCCGCTGGCCGGCCCGGCAGACGACGAAAATCCTCGTTGCCGCAATCCTGGGCGGCTTCGTCGCCGGGCTGCCGCTGTTCATCTACAACACGGCGACCTTCGGCGGACCGTTCAGCCTCGGCTATCAGCATGTGGTCGGGTTCGAGGGTATGCAGCAGGGCTTTCTCGGCCTGACCCTGCCCGAGCCGGGTGTCGTCGTCGAAATCCTGTTTCTGCCCTACCGCGGTATCCTGTGGCTGGCGCCTGTGCTGCTGCTGGTCCCCTGGGGCTTGGCGCGGATGTGGCGCCAAGCCCGCGCCGAGGCGCTGCTGATCCTCGGCATCGCGCTCTATTTCCTCAGCTTCAACGCCGCCTACCACTACTGGGACGGGGGCTGGTCGACGGGGCCGCGCCACATCACGCCGATCCTGCCGTTCCTGGCCCTGGCGCTGGCCTTCACCTGGCGCGGTGGCGCGATGAAGGGGGTGTTCGTCGCGTTGGCCGCGGTCGGCGCCGCGATCTCGGTGATCTGCGCCTCGACCACGATGACCGCCTCGGTCGAGCACGCTTTTCCGCTGATCGACCAGTTGTGGCCCCGGTTTCGCGACGGCTTCATTGGATTCTCGCCCGCCGTGGTGTCGCTGCTGCCGGTCAAGCAGTGGGCGGCGCTGGCGCCGCTGGCGGCGATCTGGATACTTGGCGGTCTGCTGATGTGGCGCCTCGCCCCTGTTCAAGCCGGTTCCGGCTCCCCATCTGCAAGACGCCAACACATGATGGAGTGAACGACATGGCGCAAGGCGAAGTGGCGACCCTGGCGGGTGGATGTTTCTGGTGCCCGGAGGCGGTCTATCTCGACCTCGAGGGGGTCATCCGGGTGGTGTCCGGCTACATGGGCGGCGACATCGACAATCCCGACTACCAGTCGGTGTGCGGCGGCCGCACCGGCCACGCCGAGGTCGTTCAGGTCACCTACGACCCGTCGGTGATCAGCTTCGAGCAGATTCTCGACGTGTTCTTCGTCATTCACGATCCGACCCAGTTGAACCGGCAGGGCAACGACGTCGGCACCCAGTACCGCTCGGCGATCTTCTTTCATTCCGAGGCACAGCGCGAGGAGGCCGAGGCGGCGATCGAGCGCGCCGCCAAGCTGTGGGACGGCAACGTGGTCACCGAGGTGACCGAGGCGGTGACCTTCTGGCCGGCCGAGGACTATCACCAGGACTACTACGCGCAGAACCCGAAACAGCCCTACTGCATGTTCGTGGTGGCGCCCAAGGTGGCCAAGGCGCGGTCCGAATTCACCGCCCTGTTGAAGGCCGACTGATCAGGTCGCGCCGGCGGCGCGCCGGCGCCGCAGCAGGCGCAGCGGTCGTCCGTCGATCGCCGCCAGGCCGCCGGCGATCAGGACCATGCCGGCGATCTCGATCGCGCCCAGCCGCTCATCCAGGATCAGCGCGCCGAGCAGGATCGCCGTCACCGGGATCAGGAAGGTGACCAGCAGCAGGTTGGTGGCGCCGGCGCTGGCCAGGATGCGGAAATAGATCACGTAGGCGACGGCGGTGCAGACCAGGGCCAGCGACAGCACCGCGCCCCAGGTGACGCCGCCCGGCAGGGGCAGGGACCAGGGCTGTTCGATGAACAGCATCACCGGCAGCATCATCACCGTGGTCGCGCTCAACTGCCCGGCGGCGGTGACCATCGGCGGCTGGCCCTTGAAGCGGCGGCCGAAGATGCCGGCGACGGCGGCGCGACGACGGCGATCTGACCCCATGCATAAAGGCCGAGGCCGCCCAGCACCTCCGGTCCGATCATCACCACGACCCCGACCAGGCCCAGCAGCACGCCGGCCAGGCGGTTGCGGGTCATCTTCTCGTCGGCGGTCAGCAGGTGCGCCAGAACCACCGTCCACAACGGTGTCGTCGCGTTGAGGATCGAGGCGAGGCTGCTGCTGATCTGGGTCTGGCCCCAGAAGATCAGGCTGAACGGGACCAGGTTGTTGATCGCGCCCATGAGGATGAAGGCGCCCCACAAGCGCAGGTCGGTGGGCAGCGCCAAGCCCTTGGCGTACAGGAACAGGATCAGCGCCGCGGCGGCGAAGGCGTCGCGGCAGAACACCAGGGTCAGCGGCAGCATCTCGGCCAGCGCGACCTCGACGAAAAAGAACGAACCACCCCAAAGTACCGACAGCAGCACCAGCAAGCCCCATTCGATCGGGCCCATGGTCACGTTCTGTCGCGCCGCTGCGCTCATGCGAATTCTCCTGTCTGCGTGCGGACTGAAGGTAACGGGAGGGAGAGCGGAGGGAACTCCGATTCTTGCGGTCGAATTGCCGCCTCGCTGTCGTATACTCGATGTATGGCCACTCCATCGGTCCCCGTCGAGCCCGCAGCCGCCGATCACTGGCTCGCCGCCATCCTTGGCGCCTGTCTGCTGCTGGTCGCCGTGCTGGCCAGCGGCTTCGTCGTGTGGACCGCGACCCTGCCGGACGAGGACGACGGCACCGCGCTGGCGGTGTTCCCGCCGACCTGGTCGGAAGCGCGCGGGCTGGATGCCGTGCTGCGCGCCGGCGGCCGTCCGGTGCGGCCGATCTGGCCCGGGTTCGCCTGGGTCGCCAACGGTGCCGAGGCCGGTTTCGTCGGCCGGCTCGAGGATGCCGGCGCGGTGGTCGTGCTCGGCGATATGGCGTTCGGTCCGGCGCTCGCCGGCTGCAACATCAACCTGTCGGCCGAGGACCTGCGGGCGCTGATGAGGGGCGGCGACGGCCGCCGGCCGCTGCGCACCGGCGGCTAGGGCAGATTTTCCCTGATCACCTCGTGTTCGCCACTGCGCCGGAGTTGAATCCTCACGGGATCCCGAACCTTGCGGAATCCTTCAAGGGGCGTCTAGTCGCGGGCCTTGTCGAGGAATTGGCGCAGCTCCCGCAGCAATGGCAGGCCGTCGCGAAAGGCCTGTTCGGGAAAGTGTTCGTTCAGTTCGGCGAGCACCGGGGCCAGTGCCGCGATCGATCGCGCCCGCGCGGCGCGGCCGGCTTCGGTAATGCGGACCAGCTTGCCGCGGCCATCGGTGGGGTGGGGGCGGATCTCGACCAGGCCGCGCGCCTCCAGCCGCTGCAGGGTATTGGTCATCGCCCCCTTTGTGACCTGGAAGTTGCGCGCGAGTTGGACCGGCGTTTCCTCGCGGTCCAGCCGTACGAAGTGATTGAGCACCGAGAAATGGGAGATGCGCAGGCCGTCGGGCAGCACCTGCTCGAAGCGGTTGCGCGCCAACTGCTCGATGATGCCGATCTCGTTGAAGAAGGCGAAGATCGGCGGATCGTTATTCGTGTCCTTTGGCGTTTCCGGCATCAAGCCTTCCTGAGTCGGGTCTCCAGCGGCCAGCGCGGGCTCGGTTTCAGCGCCGGGCCGTAGCCGAGCCGGCCGAACATCTGTACCCGCTGCCCGGGGCCGGCATCAAGGGCGCCGTGCATCTCGGCGAACAGGTCGGTCATCTCGGCGTATTCCTGCAGCGCCTGGTTGACCGGGTGGATGCCGAGGCCGAGCTCGCTCGCCTTCAGGTTCAGCCGCACCCAGGCGGCGCCGGCGGCGAGTTGGTCGGCGCGCGAATTCCCGTCGGTGATCAACCAGACGTGGGCCATCGCGGTGTGCAGGATCTGGTGGTACATCTTAAGCCCCTCGGCGTAGGCGGTGGTGGCCGGGTCGGCGATCTTCTCGCGGGTCATCACACCGGCGAGGTTGAGCGCCTCGAGAAAGGCGCCGCCGATGTCGATGCCGTCGGGGTTGGCCTCGATCTCGGATTTGCCGATGCGCATCAGGTCGATGCTCTCCTTCAGCGTGCGCGGGGTTTCGGTCTCGACCAGATGCGCGCGCCAGCTCAGGTCGCGCAGCGCCGCGACCCGCGTCGGATCGTTACTGGCGTCGAAACGGATGCCGTCGCCGACCACGCCGCGCAGGGCCTGCAGGTCGGCGGCCGCGACCGGGCGGTCGGTGTCGAATGGCTCCTTGTTCGAGCGCCGGTGCGGCACCCGCGCGAACAGGGGATCGCGTGTCACGTTCTTGTCGGTGAAGAAGCGCAGCTCCGCGACCGGGCGGGTATCGACGCGGTCCTGGCCGTGTCCCTCGGGGAACGGGGTGACGTCGACGCGGTAGCCGTCCTCGGCCGGGGCCTGGCGCAGGATCTCGAGGAAACAGCCGAGCCCGATGACGATCTGGCGGTCGAACGGATCGGTTTCCGGCAACCGCCGTTCGGGGTCGCAATAGAGCGTCGCCCCGTCCTAACCGTCGAGGTCGACGATCCACGGCTGCCGGTTGTGCGGGTTCGGCGCCAGGATCGCCCACGAGAGCGCGCGCAGGCGGGGGTCGTCGTAACCGCTGCCGGCGGCAGACCAGGTGGCGAGCGCCTTGCTCGGTTCGCGGGTCAGGGCGAAGGCACCGGTGCCGGCGGCGAGGACAACAGCGGAGGAGCCGGCGATGCGGATGAAGTGGCGGCGGGAAAGGGGCATGGGAGAACTCCGATATGGTTTAACGTTGAACAATATAGTTTAACGTCAAACTAAAATCAAGGGGCCGCAACACGGCGAATTTCGACGTTCGTTTCAGGGAAGGATCGGGTAAGGTGCGCAGCGACGAAATCCGGCGCGACAAAAGCGCCGCGCGCGAAAGAAGAATAGGGGAGACCACCATGAACATCGGCGCCCTGCTGCCCCGCCATGCCCGCTTCCGCGGCGATCACACGGCCCTGATCATCGGCGATCGGCGCTGGACATTTCGCGAGCTCAACGCCGAGGTAAACCGGCTGGCCAACGCGCTGCTCAACGCCGGGCTCACGAAGGGCGACAAGCTGGCGACGGTGCTGCCCAACTGCTTCGAACTGGTCTGCGCCTACTGGGCCGCGGCCAAGACCGGCATCGTCATCGTGCCCTCGAGCACGCTGTTGCAGGACAAGGGCCTGGCGACGCTGCTGAACGATTCCGACAGCGCCTGCGTGCTCGCCGACGTCTCCTTCGCCGGCATGCTCGGCAACATCCGCGGCGACCTGCCGAACATCCAGGACGGTCGTTTCGTGCTGGTCGGGGAGGGCGAGGTGTCGGCGGGATTCATCGGCTTCGGCGATTTCGTCGCGGCGGCGTCGAGCGACAATCCGCCCGACGCCGGCCTGGTCGACGACGACGTCTACAACATCATGTATTCCAGCGGCACCACCGGCGCGCCCAAGGGCATCGTGCACACCCACTACGTGCGCGCCAACTACTGCACCATGTTCGCCTCAGCCTTCCGCATCACGCCCGAAAGCGTGATCCTGCACGCCGGTTCGATCGTCTTCAACGGCTCGATGCTCGACTTCATGCCGTGGATGTTCGTCGGCGCCACCTACGTGCTGCACGAGGCCTTCGACCCGGCGCGGGTGATCGCCGAGATCGGCGAGACCGGCGTCTCGCACATCATCATGGTGCCGTCGCAGATCATGGCGGTGATGAACCATCCCGACTACACACCCGCGCGGCTGGCCAGCCTGGAGATGATTCAGAACGTCGGCGCGCCGCTGTTGCTCGAATACAAGCACCGCCTGAACGACGAGATCCCAGGCTGCTTCTACGAGCTCTACGGTTTGACGGAAGGCTTCATGACTGTGCTCGACAAGCACGATGCCATCCGCAAGGCCGGCTCGGTCGGCTGTCCGCCGCCGTTCTACGAGATGAAGATCGTCGACGACGACGGCAACGAGGTGCCCGCCGGCACGGTCGGCGAGATCTGCGGTCGCGGCCCGATGATGATGTCCGGCTACTACAAGCGCCCCGACCTGACCGCGAACGCGATCAAGGATGGCTGGCTACACTCGGGCGACGCCGGCTACGTCGACGAGGAGGGCTACCTTTTCCTGGTCGACCGGCTGAAGGACATGATCATCTCCGGCGGGGTCAACGTCTATCCGACCGACATCGAGGAGATCGTCAACGGCCATCCAGATGTGGCCGAGGTCGCCGTGTTCGGCATCCCCGACGACAAGTGGGGCGAGGTACCGGTGGCGGCGGTGATCGCCAAGACGGGTGCCGACATCGATCCCGCCGGCCTAGTCGCCTGGACCAACGAGCGGGTCGAAGCCAAGTTCCAGCGCTTGCACGACGCGCTGTTGATGCAGAGTTTCCCGCGCAATGTCGCGGCGAAGACGCTGAAGCGGGAGATCCGCGACGAGTATCTGAAGGCGAAGGGGCTCGACTGAGCCCCTTCGCCGGTCCCGTCAGAACGAATTCGGATCGAGGCCGAGGTCGCGGCGCGCCCAGGACGGCACGTCGCGGGCGAGGAGCAGACGGATCTCGGTGTCCGATCCTTGCGGCATCGTCGGCGCGGGCGTGCCCTGAACGGGCTTGCGCGGATTGAGCCGCTGCACGGCTTGGGCGAAGAAACGGAACGGATTGGGGGTGCGGGTCAGGCCGTGGGCGAGGGCGTTCATGGTCTTGGCTCCTTGGTGGGTGTTTCGTTGCCCTCACCATGGCCCAAGCCACATAAACTGATAATACAGTATTTATAGTACAAATTATCCCGATATATGGGATAATAAGATCATGGACCGCCTGCGCACCGCGCTCGCCCTCGAACGCATCGCCGCCACCGGTAGCTTCGCCGCGGCGGCCCGAGATTTGGGGCTGTCGACCACCGCGATCAGCCGCTGGATCCGGGATCTGGAGGCCGATCTCGGCGTGCGCCTGCTGCAGCGGACCACCCGCAAGGTCAGCCTGACCGAGGTCGGCGCGCGCTACCGCGACCGCATGGCGCCGCTGCTGCGCGAAATCGTGGACATCGATGACGAGGTCCGCACCCTGCGCACCGAACCGTCCGGGCGGGTGCGCCTGACCGCCTCGGTGGCGTTCGGCTCACGCGTGCTGGCGGCCGAGATGGTCGCGTTCCAGCAGCGGTTTCCCAAGGTCGAGGTCGATCTGTACCTGTCCGGCCGCAACCAGGATCTGGTCGCCGGGCGGTTCAATCTGGGAATCCGCATGCGCGAGCTGCCGCCATCCTCCCTGATCGCGCGGCGCCTCGGCGCCACCGACGCGGTGGTCTGCGCCGCGCCGTCCTACCTGCAAGCGCGGTCCGTGCCGCGGACGCCCGGCGATCTCGAAGACCTGGACTTCGTCGTGTTCGCGGGGCTCGAGCGCAGGCCGACGTTGTCGTTCGCCCGCGGTGAGACCGAGGTGCGGCCGCGTAGCCGGCTGAGCGTGGGCACCATCGAGGCGGTCGAGGCGGCCCTGCTGCAGGGCGCCGGTTTCGGCCTGCTGCCCAGCTACATGGCGCGTCCGTTGATCCGCGAAGGCCGCCTGGCCTGCCTGCGGCCGGACCATCCGCTGCCGGCAGATCCGGTCAGCGCGGTGTATCCGGCGCGCGACTACCTCGGCCTCAAGGTGCGGGTGCTGATCGACTTTCTCGCCGAGCGGTTCGCCGACGCGCACTGGAACGCCGAGCGCGCGTGATTCCGTCCACCGGCGCGAAAAGGGTTGGCGCTCGAGCGGGGATCGGCCAAGGTGCTCTCGGTGACAATCCGCGCGACCGACAGGGGTGACAGCATGCAGACCCAGGCCATCATCGAGCACATCACGCACTGGCTGAACGACTATGCCGAACGCGCCGGCGCCCGCGGTTTCGTGTGCGGCGTATCGGGCGGCATCGACTCGGCCGTGACCTCGACCCTGGCGGCGCGCACCGGGCGGCCGCTGACCTGCATCGAGATGCCGATCCACCAGAGCTCGGACCAGGTGAGCCGGGCGGTGGATCACATCACCTGGCTGAAATCGAACCACCCGCACGTCGAAATGGTCTCGGTCGAGCTGACCGACGTGTTCGACCACTTCGTCGCGGCGCTGCCGCCGGCGCCGGACACGGCCGCGCGCGACATGTCGCTGGTCAACACGCGGGCGCGCCTGCGCATGTCGACGCTGTACTATTTCGCGGCCCTGGACGGCGATCTGGTCGCCGGAACCGGCAACAAGGTCGAGGATTTCGGCATCGGCTTCTACACCAAGTACGGCGACGGCGGCGTCGACCTCAGCCCGATCGCGGATCTGGTCAAGACCGAGGTCTACGCGCTGGGCGCCGAACTCGGCGTCTCGCAGGCGATCCTGCAGGCGCCGCCGACCGATGGCCTGTGGGGGGATTCGCGCACCGACGAGGAGCAGATCGGCGCCAGCTATCCCGAACTCGAATGGGCGATGGAGTTCGACGGTGACGAGGCGGCGTTGAGCGAACGCGAAACCGAGGTCCTGGCCATCTACCGCCGCTACAACCGCGCCAACAAGCACAAGATGGTGCCGATCCCGGTGTGCGAGATCCCGGCGGCGCTGCGGGGTTAGCGCCATTGTGGCCGTCATGGCCGGGCGTGTCCCGGCCATCCACGTGGTTCCGCGCGGCGCGTCATTTCCGTGGATGCCCGGGTCCAGCCCGGGCATGACGATCATGCAGGTGAGGACAACGCGATTACCCGCGCAGCGGTTCGAGTTGCGCGCCGTAACCGGACGCATCGCAGGAGATATCGAGCAGTACCGGACCGTCCGCCGCCCAGGCCTTGGCGAAGGCCGCCTCCAGGTCGCCCTCGTTCTCGACCCGCCAGCCGGGAACACCCTGGGCCTCGGCGATGGCGGCGAAGTCGACCGCCGGTGTGCGCACCGCCAACTGCGGCAGCTGCGGGCGCTGCTGCTTGATGTCGATCAGCGACAGGGCGGCGTCATTGATCACCGCGATGACGATCCGGCAGCCCAGCCGCGCCGCCGTCGACAGTTCGCCCAGGCACATCATCTGACCGCCGTCGCCGGTCACCGCCAGCACCGGGCGGTCGGGCTCGGCCAGCGCCGAGGCGATCGCGGCGGGCAGGGCATAGCCCATAGTCGACAGGCCGTTCGACTTGAGCACGCCGTGCGGCGCCTCGGCCGTCCAGTCGGCCAGTACCGAGAACATGTGCGCGCCGGCGTCCACCGTCAGCCGGCAGCCGGCCGGCGCCGTCGCTTGCGCCGCGGCGGTGACGGCGGCCGAGGTGGCGCCGCTGCCCGACAGCACCAAGCGCCGGCGCATGCCGTCGCGCAATGCAGTGATTTCGTCGGTGCTCCAAGATCCGTGCTTGACCGCGTCGGTGATCGACTCGACCAGCGCCGGCAGCTCGCCCGTGAGGGTGACGGCCGGCTCGATCGGGCCGTCGCGCCCGGCGTGGCGGCGCAGGCTGAGCACCGGCGCGGCGTAGTCCCAGCGGCCCGGAATCATCTCGATCTGGTCGAAGCCGTAGAACAGGATCAGGTCGGCCTGGGCCAGGGTTTCGCGCTCGGCCTCGGCGCCGGTGAACAGGCCGACCGCGCGCGGATCGGTCTCGGCGAACACGCCCTTGGCCTTGTAGGTGCACAGCACCGGACAGGCGAGGGCGTCGGCCAGGCGGCCGAGCGCCGCCGGCGCCTCGCCGTCGCGGGCTTCGAGACCGGCCAGGATCACGGGTCGGCGCGCCGTCGCCAGCAGCGCCCGCGCGGCGTCGAGGTTGCCGGCCAGGGCTTTCGCGAGGGGCGGCCGGAGCCCGTTGGCCGAATTGCCCGCCGGGGCCGCCGAATCGGCGCTGGTCAGGTCGACCTGCACCGGGCCGCGCGGCCAGGCGAGGGCGGTGTCGAGCAGAGAAGCGAGGCGGGCGGCGCCGTCCTCGGGCCGCAGTCGGGCGTGGTCCTTGGTCACCGGCGCAAATAGGGCGCCCTGGTCGAACACCTGGTGGGTCGAGATCCCCGGTCCGCTGGCGCGGCCGTCGGTGAACAGGACCATCGGCGCGCGCTCGAGCGCGGCATAGGCGACACCGTTAACGGCGCTGGCGGCGCCCGGGCCGATGCCGGTAAAGGCGATCCCGGGGGTGCCTGTCAACTCGCCGGTGACCGCGGCCATGATCGCGGCCGAGGTCTCGCCCCGCGCCAGCACCACGTCGAGGCCCTGGCGCCGCGCCGCCTCCATCAGGTCGAGGCTGGAGCCGCCGCCCGGAATGCCGAACAGGCGCCGCGCACCGCGCGCGGCGAGAACTTCGACGAGGGCTTCGGCCAGGGTCATGGGAGAGCTCATTGGGTCAGATCCGCGTGTACTTGGCCATCGCCTCGGTGAACGAGAGGCCGGCGCGCAGGTCTTCCATCGCCGCCTTGTCGTCGGCGTCGAACTTCTCCGCCGCGGTGACGATCTCGGCGGCCCGGTCCGCCGGCAGCACGACCACGCCGGTGCCGTCGGCGACGATGATGTCGCCTGTCGCCACCGCGACCCCGTCGACCGTGACCGGCTCGCCGATCGCCTCGATCTTCAACCGCGTGCGCCCGGTCAGCGGCGTCATGTGGCGGGCGAACACGGGGAAATCGAACTCGATCATCTCCTCCAGGTCGCGCACGCCGCCGTCGACCAGCAGCCCGGCGATGCCCTTGGTCTTGGCCGCCAGCGAGGCCATGCCGCCCCAGGTCGAGACGTTGGCGCCGCCCATGTCGACCACCACCACCTCGCCGCGGCCGGCGGCGTCGATCATGGCGCCGACGCGGAAGTCGGCCGAGGCGTATGTTGCCCCGAGGTCGATGCTCTGGCGCACGGTCATCGCCGGCCCGGCGAAGCGCATGCCCGGCGACACCACCTTGATGGTCGGCAGGATCCGGTCCGCCAGATCGAAGTCGTCGAGCGCGTTGGCGAACGTGCTGATGGCGATGGCGCCGGCGCGGCGCAGCAGGTCGGGATCGGTCATCGGGGCGCTCCCAGGCTGTGAACCCGCAGAGCATGGCGCGATCGGCAAAACTTCACAAGTGAAGTATTGCCCCACGGGGCTATTTCAGATGCTTCGGCAGCCAGGTCGCGACCTCGGGCACGGCGATCAGCAGCGCCAGCACGGCCAGTTCGATCAGGATGAAGGGCAGCGCCGAGCGCACCACCTGGCCGAGCGACACGTCGAACGGCGCCACCCCCTTCATGACATAGAGCAGCAGCCCGAACGGCGGCGTCAAAAGGCTGATCTCCATGGTGATCAGCATCAGCACCATCAGCCAGATTACGTCGATGCCGAACACCACCTGCAGCGACTGCTCGCCGAGCAGGAAAAAGGGCAGGGTCAGCAGCAGCATGCTGACCTGGTCCATGAAGGCGCCGAGGAACAGCAGCACCAGCATCATCATCACCACCACCAGCAGCGGCGTCAGGTCCATCGCCACGATCGTGCGCAGCAGGCCGTCGGTAGCGCCGGAGTTGGACAGCGCCTGGCTGAACACCAGCGAGCCGGCGATGATGAACAGGATCATGACGTTGATTTTCGCGGTCTCCATCAGCGACTTGACGACGTCGCGCCAGGTGAAGTCGGCGCCCTCGATGCCCGAAATCCTGATCGTCGACTTGAACAGGCGGAAGAAGTAGCACGATCCGAGTGCGGCCAGGCAACCCATGGCGGCGGCCTCGGTCGGGGCGGCGAGCTTGAAGAAGATGCTGCCGACCACAACCACGAAGATGGTCAGCAGCGGCAGGATGTAGAACAGGAACGGCAGCATGCGGTTGATCGCGCGGCGGTTCGGGCCTGCATAGGTCCAGGTCTTGCGGGTGCGGCCGCCGATATTGATCTCGAGCGTCAGCGGTGCGTCCAGACCGCTCTCGTCGGGATCGTAGGCCGGCGCCAGGTCCGGATTGATGATGCAACGGCCGACCACGTAGGCGAAGAACAGCACCGCCATCAGGATGCCGGGTACGATGCCGGCGATCAGCAGCTGCGCCACCGACTGCTCGGCCAGGCTGGCCAGCAGCACGGCCAGCGCCGAGGGCGGAATCAGCATGGCGATACCGCCCACCGCCATGATCGGGCCCATGGCGATGGCCCGGTGGTAGCCGCGGCTGATCATGTCCGGCAGCAGCACCGAACCGAGAATGGCTGTGTTGGCGATGGTCGAGCCCGACAGCGACGAAAAGATGGTGCCGCCGACGATCGAGACCACGCTCAGCCGTCCCGGCACCCGCGAAATCAGGCGGTCGATGGCGCCGATGGCCTTGAAGGCGACCCCGGTCTGCAAAAGGATCTCGCCCATCCACAGGAACAGACAGATCGGCGCCAGGGTGATCTCGTCCTGCAGCGAAAAGACCTCTTTCAGATGCCCGTCGTAGCGATCGCCCCAGACGTTTCGGCCGGTCGTCGCGTCGACCAGCGTGGCGTTGATCCTGACCTGATCCGCGGACCGGCGC
>Ga0209785_1000140_pt1 | contig 28497 bp, 24 predicted proteins | sample WorMetG1BERMUDA2_FD_187403 | JGI IMG/M metagenome (GOLD analysis project Ga0209785, IMG submission 187403) | Marine gutless worms symbiont microbial communities from Max Planck institute for Marine Microbiology, Germany - Inanidrilus... ...
CCATTGAGGAACTGTGGAGCGCCATCGCCGAAGGGATCGAGAAAGTCACGCCCACCGAATGCGAGAACTTCTTCGCTGCCGCAGGATACGACCAGGATTAAATCGAATCCGCGCTAGGCCGAGCAGGCGGCGGCGGTCGCCCGCGGCATGGACTTCGCGCCGGACATCCGCCATCAGATGGACCTGCTGCTCGAGGCCGAACTGCTGATCCTGCGGTTTCCGCTGTGGTGGTTCGGCCTGCCCGGCATCCTCAAGGGCTGGGTCGACCGGGTGTTCGCCGCCGGCGCCATCTACGGTGGTGACGTCGGCTGGTACAGCGACGGCATCCTCCGCGGCCGCCGAGCGATGATCGCGATGACCACCGGCGGCCCCGCCGACAGCTTCGCCCACGACGGGCTGAGCGGCAACCTCGACATGGTGCTGTGGCCGATCCAGAACGGCATGCTCAACTTCGTCGGCTACGACGTGCTGCCGCCCTTCGTCGCCTACAGCCCGGCGCGGGTCGACCAGGCCGCGCGCGAGGCGATGCTGGCCGACTACGAGGCGCGGCTGCACGCGATCGAGACCACCGCGCCGTTGCCGTTCCATCCGCTCGAGGATTTCGAGGAGCGTCGCCTGCGCACCGGTGTCGAGCCGCTGACGGTCGGTCAGGGACGGCTCGACAAGAGCGGCTGAGATGCGCCGCTGGGCCGACGGCGACTACGTACCGCGCATCGACGCTTTGGCGCTGGCCGGCCGCGCCGTCGCCGCCTGGAGCGAGGGCCTGCCGTTCGAGGCCGTGGACATATCCGAAGACCTGTCTGCCGACGCCCCGCGCCATGTCGTTTGCGCCGGCCTGATGGCCGAGGCACGCGGCCGCGAGACGCGGGTCGATCGGCTGCTTCCGGCAGACATCATGGCCGACGACCCGGCGCTGGCCTGGGCCCGCGACTTCATCAACCGGCCCAAGGTGTGGTCGGCGATGAACGCGGTCGCCGGGGCGCTGCAGGCGCGGCAGCGGTTGGAGCGGGCCGAGGTCGGCGAGATCGTCGGGCGAATCCTATCGGGCTGACTGCCGGCAGATGTTCTTCAGCGACTGCCATTGCGTGGCACTGAGCAGTGGCACCGGCGTCTGCGGCGGATCGACGGTGTTCAGCAAGACGATGCGTTCGCGCGATGGCGGATGGGTCGAGAACAAGCCGAGGGAGTCGGCCAGATCGCCCTCCTTTTCGGTCAAGCGTTCGAAGAACTCCGCCAGCGCCACCGGCAGGGCGCCGGCACGCTGCATGATCATGATGCCCATGATGTCGGCCTCTCGTTCTGCCACGCGGCCGTAGGAGGCGCCGATCAGGACTTGGCCCAAAGCCGCCAGCACGGTGCCGTCGGCGACGTCACCCAACAGCAGGCCGATCACCGCCGTCGCGCCGGCCCGCTCCAGCGCCACGCCCAGCGGATGGCGTTTCTGCACATGGCCGAGCTCGTGGGCCAGCACGCCGGCCAGTTCGTCGACGTTCTGCGTCATATCAAGCAGCCCGCGCATGATCAGGATGTATCCGCCCGGCAGGGCGAAGGCGTTGACCATTTTCGAATCGATGACCTCGACCTGATGAAATTCGTGGGCGCGGAAAGCCAACACTCGGTTGGGTGTCAACAAGCGGTTGGTCAACTCGGTCAGAGCGGCGTCGCCGGACTCGGACCGGCAGCGCATTTTGTCAGGTGGACGTTTCTCCATTCCGGCGAGCAGGTCGATGATCTGACCGCGTACGGTGACGCCCAGGCTGCGCTCCATTGCCGGTGGCACCAGGGTTGTGAGGCGGTCGCCGAGCCAGGGGATGACCACCGCGAACAGCAAAGCCACCGAGGCGATGGCGCCCGAGGCCCAGAACAACAGCGGTTTCCAGGTCTTGCGCAGGGTCGCCTCGGCGGCGTGCAGATAGGGACAATGGCTTTCCAGCGACGACGGCAGCCTGTCCATTCGCAGGGTGACGCGCGCGGAATCGGCGAATCCTCGGCGCAGGCGCACGGGCTGGCCGTCACCGGGCCGCGCAACCAGGTGAACCTCGGCGAGCGGCCAGCGGCAGAGAACGGCGCCGTCGGAATCCTTGAACAGCAGGTTACCGAGCTCGAACCAGATCGTGCCCGGATGTGATTGCGCCGTCGCGCCGTCGTTGAAGACGGCGTCGATGACGGTCTCGGTTTCAGACGGCGCCGATGTCGAAGGCATCCGCCAGTCCCTCGCCGTAGGTGGGATCTTCATCGCTCCGCTGCACCGCGCCCGCCAACGCCTCAGAGTCGGAAAGGGTCAAGGTGCGGCAGACCGCGCCGACCAATTCGAAGCGGAAGATCAGATAGCTGAGTATCGGTCCGAGCATGAAGATGATGATGATCGAGATTATGGGTGCCACAAACTCCGCCACAGTGCCGAGCACCGCGGCGAACAGCGTGATAATGACCACCAGGGCGATCAGGAATACGAATGCGAAACCGGTCATCAAGCCGGCGACGATCACCGCCGAAGTGCGGATGTCGGAGCGGAAGGCGGTTTCGGCGAAGCGGGTGTTGGCGGCGACGTAGCGGAACTCGCGCACCTTGAACCATAGGTACAACAGCGGCGCCGCCAGGGTCAGGAGGATCACGCCGCTGCTGCCGGGCAGGGATTCCGCGGTGAAAACCTGGCCCTGGGCGAGGGAGGAGATCATCGGTTTGATCAGCTCGGCGTTGAGCGCGATAAAGACACCCCACGGCAGTAACGAGAACGCCAGGACCCACAGCCAAGGCACCAGTAGTGCCTTGCCCAAACCTTCGAAGTTGAACCGCGAACTGCCGAACAGGTTGTTGTTCAGGCGGTATCGGGTCAGGTCGACGCGCATCCACGGATAGGCGACGCCGAGCGTGAACACGGTCAGCAGCGCCCAACCCATCGCGCGCCACATGTAGTGCAGCGACGAGCCGACCTGGCCGACGCGGATGCCGCGCCAAGAGGTGCGGGTCAGGCGATAGCGCCACATGCGGTAGAAGCCGATCTGAATCAACGCGAACAGGATCGTGTAGTAGCCGATCTGCGCAAAGAGGACCTTGTCCTGGCCCGCCGACAGCGCTAGGGCCTCGAGCCCGGCGTAGGCCATGGTCAACGGGATCAGCGCCGCGATCACGATCAGGAAGCCGAGGAACAGTTCCATCGGCGTGCCGGTGTATTCCAGCGGATCGCCGAGCAGGCGGATGTTGTGCCAGAAGAACCGGCGGATGTGCACCTTGCCCCAGAAGCGGTAGATGCCCAGGGTCAGGATGGTCAGCAGCGTGACCTTGAGCAGCAGCTTGAACAGAGGCCCGCGGCGGCCGGTAAAGGCGACCTGCGGCGCCGTCGAGACCGGCACCGGGATGGGGGCGGACTCCGGGGTGACCTGTTCCAGGTTCATGGTTATGGCTTTCCTCGATCGCGAATCGCGCGATGGTAGGTTGAAACGCCGGCGACTACAACTCGATTCGAACGGTGGCAAGGTGGAACCGGTTCGCCGCAGGCGTTAGGTTGAACGTACCGCGAGTCGCCTTTATATAAGATTGCGCTAATATAAAAGATCAGAGCTGCCACGTCCATGCCCGAGACATCCGTCCCGCAGGCGCCTACCACCACCGGCTTGATGCACGTCCCGGTGCCGCTGTTCGCCATGTCCATGGGTCTGGCCGGTCTCGGCCTGGCCTGGCGCGGGGCGGCCGAGACGCTGGCCTGGCCGGCCGCGATCGGTGAAGGCGTTCTAGCCCTTGCGGCGGCTGTATTTCTCGCCACCGCAGTGCTTTACGGGCTCAAGGCGATGCGCCATACGGCGTCGGTGGTCGCCGAGTTCCGCCATCCGGTGCGGGTTAATTTCTTCCCCTGCATTTCGATCTCGCTGATGCTGCTGGCGGTGGCGGCGCTGCCCTACGCCGATCCGCCGGCGCGGATCCTGGGCGGCCTCGGCGCGGCGGTACAGTTCGTCTTCGCCGTGGTCATTTTTCGCCGCTGGATCGTCAACAACATCGAGATCCAGCACTCCAGTCCGGCCTGGTTCATTCCGGTGGTTGGCAACATCGTGGCGCCGCTGGGCGCGGTGCCGCTGGGCCTGATCGAGATCGGTTGGTTCTTCTTTGCCGTCGGCATGGTGCTGTGGATCGTGCTGTTCCCGATCGTGATCAACCGCATCATCTTTCACCATCAGATGGCCGAGAAGTTCCTGCCCACCCTGTTCGTGCTGCTGGCGCCGCCGGCGATCGGGTGTTCCTCGGCGGTGCTGCTCAGCGGCGGCGAGCTGACGGTGCTGGCGCGGGTGCTGTTCCATGTCGGCCTGTTCATCACCGCCGTGCTGATCAGCATGGCGCCGCTGTTCGCGCGGGTGCCGTTCAGCCTTGCCTGGACCGCCTACACCTTCCCGACGGCGGCGATGGCGGCGGCGGCGCTGCGCTACCACGCCCTGGTGCCCGGGCCGGTCACGCAGAACATCGCCGTGGCGCTGCTGCTGCTGAGCAGCGCGATCATCGCCCTGGTCGCTGTCCGGGTCGCCCGCCCGGTGGCCGCCGGCGCCATTTTTCGGCCGGAACCGGACTAACCGAATACCTGCAGGCACGGCGCTGCTGTGCCGCGTTGCCCAGGCCGAGCTGGATCGCCAGGCGCTGCAGCGCCCGCGCGCGCGAGGTCGGCCGCGCGATGGCGCGGGCAAAGGCCAGCCCTTCGTGCCAGCCGTCCAGGTGCGCCACGGCGACCGTGAACATCGCCTGGGCGATGCCGCGCTGCATTGGATCGCGCACCGCGGCGATATCGGCGCGGGCCGCCTTCAGGGTGCCGCGGGCCTGGTCGAACCGGCCAAAATCGACCAGCCCGTAGGGAATCGTCGCGGCGGCGGCGGCTCGGCGGCGGTCACCCTGGGGCAGCAGTTCGAGCACGGCGCTGGCGAAATCGGGCTGCAGGGTCCAGGACAGCGACTCGGCGAGGGCCGCCAAGCCACTGTCGCGGTATCGGACGGACAGGCCGCCACGGGCGAAGCGGCGCGCCGACTCGGTGGTGCGCCGGGCCTCGGCGACCCTGCCGCGCGCCATCTGCGCCCAGGCGATCCAGGCCAGCGCGCGCAGGGTCCGGTCGGCGCGCTCGAGCCCGGCCAGCGCCGCGAAGGCGGCGTCGATCGCGGTGTCGGCGATCTCCGGGCGACAGTTCAGGGCCGCCACATAGACGGTGAAGGTGAGGCCCTGGGGGCGCAGGCCCGATGACAGGGCCGCGGCCTTCCGCATCGCCGCGTCGAAATCGCCGCGCAGGGCCGAGATCTGGGTTTCGGCGAACGCGGCGAATCCGCGCAACCGTTGCGGCATGCGCCGGCGCAGGGCGGCGCCGACCCGGTCCAGGCGCGCGGTGGCCTCGGCATGGCCCAGGCTGGCGGCGGTGCCGGCGGCGAAGGCGACCGCGGTCAGGCGTCCGCTGCACGACGTGATGGCGTTGATCGCGGCGATCGACTCACCGAGCACACAGTCGGCGCTGATCTCGCCGGCGCAGGCCGCCGGCAGGTCGACCTCGACGCGCAGCGCGGTGCAGGCGCTGTCGGCGTCGGCCTTGGACGGTTGCGGCAGCGGCGACGCCGCGCCCAGCAGGAGGGGAAGGGAGATCGCCAGGGCCGCGGCGCGGCGGCGGGTCATCGGGAACCCCCGGTTGTTGCGTCGATGCCACGATCATTTCAGGTCGCGTGGAGCCGATCAACAACGCCGTGTCAATTGGCCGGCCGATCGAAGGCGGGCAAGGTGTAGCTCTCGCCGTTGGTACCCGGGAACTTGTGGAACAGCGCCCGCACCATCGCCGGCATCACCGCCGGCAGCATCGAGCGCCGCGACAGGGTCAGGACCCGGCCCTCGAACACCTTGCGCGGCGTGTCGTCGCCGAGCGTCGCGCGATCGACCAGGTCCAGCGTCAGGAAGGCGCGGTATTCGGTCCGGGTGACCTTGCGTTCGCCGGCGTAGATATGGCGCCCCGGCGTGAACGAGGTGATGACGTAGGGCTGCAGGCCGGCGGCGGTGCGAATATGGCCGGTGTAGGTGCGATACTGACACGGCTCGTAGCGATAGCGCGGCGCCGTCGTGGTGATCTCGGTGCCGCCATCGATACCGTAGTTGATGAAGGCGACCAGATCGGGTTGCGCCGCGTCCGCCGCCGGCGGGCGGAACCCCTGCTCGCGCAGGGCAAACTCGACGCGTGTCGCGTAGTCGCGGAATTCCAGGTCGGCACGCCGCGCCTCGTCCAGCGGCGCCACCGCGACGGTACGCTCGGCGGCGCTGCCACCCAAGTCGTTGAAGCGGCTGACCTCGGAGATCGAATGCGGCTTGACGGCGCAGGCGCCGAGCAGGCTGGCAAGCATCAGCGGAGCAGCGAGCTGGAACAGGGTCATGCAATCCTCCGAAACCGCGTGGTCATCAAGTATCGGGCTTGCCGTCGGTGACGGCAAGCGCGCACGCTCTATTCATGGGTGGCCGATCTGCCGTTCCGGTTCCCGCGACGGCGACACTCGACTGAAGATTCGTTAACGAAACTGACCGATAATGGCCAAAATGAATACCGCGCTCGAGGGAAAAGGCCTGTCTGATCATTTGGCCACGGGAGCCATCCAGCCCGTGCGTCCGCCGTTGCGCGAACGCCTGAGCCGGATCAGATGGCTGGCGGTGGTCTTTTTCTTCTTCTTTCCCAAACGGTTCCGCGGCCTGGGGCGGCGGCGGGGCGAGCGGTTGATGCGCGATGTCGTCGACTTTCTCGATGCCAAGAAAGTGCCGCTCCAAATCGACTACGGCACGCTGCTGGGGTGCATCCGCGACGATGGATTGATTCCGTGGGACGAGGACATCGACCTGGCGGTACGCGTCGAAGACCTGCCGACCCTGCTCGGAGCCGCCGAATCGGCGCCGCGTGATCAACTGCGGCTCGAGACCTATGTCCTGCCCGCGGGCGATTTCGGCGACAGCGGGTTCTCGGCCGGAGATGTCTGGCTGGTCCGGCTGGTGCGACCGGCGACGCTGTCGTTCCCGCGCGAGTTCTACGCCGACATCGAAATCCGACGGCGAGAAAGCACGCGTGTTTGGTGGGCGATGCTTTACCATGGCGGGGTCTACCTCTGTAGCGCCAGCGAAGAGATGCTGCGCGACGGTCCGCCCCGAGAATTCCTCGGCCGGCGCGTCACTGGCCTGCCGAACCAGCCGGAAGACTACCTGGTGCATGTATACGGCGATTGGAAAGAACCCAACTCCGATTACCTGCTGCCGCAGGACGGCTCCATCGTCCGCAACTGGCCGATCGGGCCGGCCGGGTGAGCACCGCTTAGTGCGGGATTGAACCCGCCGGCCATTGCCGCCACGATGCGCCTGCGCAATTCGGAACATGAGCCGATGGATCGGAAACTGATCAAGCTCGGCGACCTGAAGGTCGCCATCAGATGGTTGCCGGCGGTCGTGATCGCCGGCCTTTTGCCGTCGCGCTGGTGGCCGCTGCCCGCACGCGCCTATGCCGCGGCAACGACCTGGACGCCACGCTGGCGCCGCCGGCGGGACGAACTGGGAAGCCTGTTGAACCGCCATCGTCCAGATCTTCCCGCGAAGAACTGGTCGCGCGCCTACGCCGCGCATGTTTTCATGCGCGAATTGAGCACGATGCGGATGTATCTGCGGCCGCGATGGCGGCCGGTAACGCGGGTAACCGGGGCCGAACACATCGAGCAGGCTCTGGCGGCCGGACGTGGCGCCATCCTCTGGGTGACACCGCTGGTGTACAGCGACCTGATCACCAAGGTGGCGCTCGCCGAGGCCGGCTTTTCGGTCCATCACCTGAGCCGGTATTCCCACCCCTATTCCGATACCCTTGTCGGCGAACACCTGATCAATCCGGTGCCGCAACGGATCGAGCGCCGGTTCCTGGCCAGCCGACTGGTCATACCGCCGGGCGGCATGGTGGCGGTGCTGCGCCAACTGACCAAGTCCTTGCGGCGCGGCGAGCTGGTTTCGATCACCGTCGGCCAGCGCGGCCGCAACACCGTGCGGCGGCCGTTCCTCGACGGCCACATCTCGGTCGCCAGCGGCGCCCCCGACCTGGCGCGGCGGACCGGGGCGCCGCTGCTTCCCGTGTTCACCGCGCGGCAATCCGACGGCAGTTTCGATACCATCGTCGAATCACCCCTGGTCCCCGACACCGAGGCGACCGCCGATGCTGAGATGGACCGGCTCGTCGTCGCCTGGGTTCCGCTGTACGAGAAGCACGTCTTCGAGCATCCTGATCAGCTGCGCTGGAGTTAGACGGCGCGGGCCGTCCGGCGGGTGAAACCGGCGGGAAATTTCTCCCAGTTGATTTATGAACAATGTTCAATATATAATGAACAACGTTTATAATTCTGCAGAGGAGACAACCATGCCCCGTCGAAGGATTATCGCGGCCGCCGCCGCCGCCATCCTGGTGTTCGGTCATCACGCCGCGTCCGCCGACAGTGTCACGGACCTGTCCTCGAACGTCTCGACCGGCGTCGTGCTGTCGGCCTTCGCCGGGTCCGGGGCGGCGATGCTGGCCGGCCGCTATATGATCGAAGCGATCAAGCACACCGCGGAAGGCGTCGTGCTTGTGCTGCGTCCCGTTGCCGAAGGCGCGCGCACGGTGTTGCGCCTGGCCGGCAAGGCGAGCGGGCACACCGTGCTTGCCGTCGGGCAGGTCGTCAGCGCGACCGCCACGGCCGCCGGGGTTCTGGTGACCGCCAGCGGCCGGGCGATCGCCCTGATTCCCGACGCCGGCGCTCGGCATCTGCTGCACGAATCGACCTACGGAATTCAGGGTTCGCGGAGTTAACGGATATGTGGCGCCTGTTGTTCGTCACCGTCTGGATCTTGCTCCCGGAAGCCCCGGCGGCGGCGGGGCAGACCTGTCGCGAGACCGCGCCAAATGTCGTTGAACTGCGCGACGCGGCGACAGCGGCGGTCAATCTGGTTTCCCGCCTTGACGAAACCGGCGCCGGCCTGGCGGTGATCGCGCGGGTCGGCGGCGACATCAGCCGGCACGGCCTGAAGTACACCCATGCGGGCTTCGCCTGGCGCGATCATCCGTGCGGCAGGTGGCTGGTCGTGCACGCGCTCAATCCCTGCGGTACCGGGCGCTCGGTACTGTTGAACCAGGGCCTGATGCGCTTTTTCCTCGACGACCCGCTGGTCCGCGATACGCTGGTCCTGATCCCGCGCGTACCTCTGCAGCGGGCGGTCGCCGACCTGCTGGCTTCGCGCCGCGCGGCGCTGCTGCATCAGCCGCGCTATTCGATGCTGGCCTATCCCGGAGGTGATCTGCGCTATCAGAATTCGAACCAGTGGATCGCCGAGGTCCTGACCCTGGCGATGGCGCGGCTCGAAGGCCGCGATCCCGGCCGCCGGGCCGCGGTGGCGCGCGAGGCCCGTGCCCGCGGACTGCGCGGATCGCCGATCCGGCTGTCGCTGCTCGAGCGGCTGGTCGCCAAGGTCGGACGCGCCAATGTCCGGTTCGACGACCATCCCGCCGAGCCGCGGTGCCGCCGCCGCCGAGGCGCTGCGCCATTCGCGTCTTTACCGGGCCCTGGCTGGCCCGTCGGGCCAGACCCTGGTCCCCGAGCACGCCGACCGGATTCCGCTGCCGCGGGTGCGCCACTGCATCATCGCCGGCGGCCACGGCCGGGAGGGATTCAATCCCTGGCTCGAGGGCGATGACGACGGCATCGTCCGGCTCGAGGAGGCACGCCTGCCCGGCAGCGATGATTTCCTCCGCGTCGACGCCGTGCACACCTTCGTGATCGACCACGCCGGCACGCGCGCGGCGATGCGCCGCTTTCTCGCCGGTGGCCGCTGCGACGGCACCGGCGCGACACGCCGATAATCCTTACGCAATGAATTCGATCAATCTATTCTCGTAAAAAGTTTCGGGGAGAATCCATATGCAGGACCAGATCCATCTGCTGTCGGCGCGCCGGTTCATGCCGCTGTTCCTGACGCAGTTGCTGGGCGCGTTCAACGACAAGGTTTTCAAGAACGCGCTGGTGATCCTCGTGCTCTACCGCCTGGCCGAGGGGGCGGGCCTTGACGGCCAGGTCCCGGTGACCGTCGCCGGCGGCCTGTTCATCCTGCCGTTCTTCCTGTTCTCGGCCACTGCCGGGCAGATCGCCGACCGCTACGACAAGGCCATGCTGATCCGCCGCATCAAGCTGGCCGAGATCGGGGTGATGGCGCTGGGCGCCGCCGCCTTCGTGATCGGCGATGCGTGGTTCCTGATCACCGTGCTGTTCCTGATGGGCACCCAGTCGGCCTTCTTCGGGCCGCTGAAATACGCCATCCTGCCCGACCACCTGGCCGAGGACGAGCTGATCGGCGGCAACGCGCTGATCGAGATGGGCACCTTCCTGGCGATCCTGATCGGCACCATCCTGGGCGGCGCCATCGTGCTGCGCCCGGACGGGGTGACCTGGATCTGCGTCATCGTCATCGCCACCGCGCTGGCCGGCTGGGCCGGCAGCCTGCTGATCCCGAAGGCACCGCCGGCGGATCCCGACCTGAAGATCGGCCACAACCCGCTGCGCGAGACCTGGAAGATCCTCAAGGCCACGGCGGCGCAGGAGAACGTTTTCCTGGCGATTCTCGGCATCTCCTGGTTCTGGCTGGTCGGCGCCACCTACCTGACCCAGCTGCCGGCCTTCACCAAGGACCACCTGGGCGCCAACGAGCAGGTCCTGACCCTGCTGCTGACCGTGTTCTCGATCGGCATCGGCGTCGGCTCGCTGTTGTGCAACAAGATGCTGAACGGCGAGATCAACGCCAAGTACGTGCCGTTCGCGGCGATCGGCCTGGGCCTGTTCGCCGTCGACCTGTTTTTCGCCGCCTCCGACCTGGCGCCGCCGGCGGCGACCCTGGTCGGGGTCGGCGAGTTCATCCGCGCGCCGGGCAACTGGCGGGTGCTGGCAGACCTGCTGCTGATGGCGGTCTGCGGCGGCATCTTCATCGTGCCGCTGTACGCGATCCTGCAGGCCTGGTCCGAGGAGAAGGCGCGCGCCCGCGCCGTTGCCGCCAACAACATCATGAACGCGCTGTTCATCGTCGGCGCCGCCATCGCCACGGTGGCGCTGCTGGAGCTCGGCACGACGGTGCCGCAGGTGTTCCTGGCCATCGCGGTCGCCAACCTGGCGGTCGCCGTGCTGGCGGTGCAGCTGCTGCCGCAGGAATTCGCCAAGGCGCTGATGCGCCGGCTGCTGCGGCTGCTCTACCGGGTCGAGATCCGCGGCGCCGAGAACCTGACCGCCGCCGGTGAGCGGGCGGTGATCGTGGTCAACCACGTGTCGTTCCTGGACGGTGCCCTGCTCGCCGCGTTCCTACCCGGCGTGCCCACCTTCGCGGTCAACACCGAGGTCGCCAAGGCGTGGTGGGCCAAGCCCTTCCTGGCCCTGATCGACGCCTTTCCGATCGACCCGACCAAGCCGATGTCGACCAAGTCGCTGATCCGCGCCGTGCAGGAAGGCCGCCGCTGCGTCATCTTCCCCGAGGGCCGCATCACCGTCACCGGCACCCTGATGAAGATCTACGAGGGCCCGGGCATGATCGCCGACAAGTCCGACGCGCCGCTGGTGCCGGTGCGCATCGACGGGGCGCAGTATTCGATCTTCTCGCGGCTCAAGGGCAAGGTGCGCCGGCGCCTGTTCCCGAAGATTCGCATTGACGTTCTGGAACCGCGCGACTTCGCGGTGCCGCCCGAGACCAAGGGCCGGCTGCGCCGCCAGATCATCGGCGCGCGGCTGTACGACGTCATGGCCGACGCCATCCTGCACACCTGCAACACGGAGCAGACCCTGTTCGAGGCGCTGATCGAGGCGCGCACCATCCACGGCGGCGACCATCCGATCCTCGAGGACATCGAGCGCAAGCCGATCACCTACCACCGCATGGTCACCGGCTGCCACGTGCTGGGCCGCAAGATCGCCGGGTTCACCCAGCCGGGCGAGAAGGTCGGCCTGCTGCTGGCCAACGCGGTGGCGACGGCGGTGACCTTCTTCGCCCTGCAGGCGGTCGGCCGGGTGCCGGCGATGCTCAACTTCACCGCCGGCCTCGCCAACATGCGCGCCGCCTGCACCGCGGCCGAGGTGAAAACGGTGCTGACCTCGCGCGCCTTCATCGAGCGCGGCAACCTCGAGGATGTCGCCGAAGGCCTGGCCGAGCAGGTCTACCTGGAGGACCTTCGCGACCGCATCGGCCTGATGGACAAGCTGCTCGGCGCCCTCGCGGCGCGGCTCTCGGGCGTGGTCGAAGGCATGCGCGGCGGCTCGCCCGACGATCCGGCGGTGGGGCTGTTCACCTCGGGCTCCGAGGGCACGCCCAAGGGCGTGGTGCTGAGCCACAAGAACCTGCTGGCCAACCGCTACCAGCTCACCGCGCGGGTCGATTTCAATTCGTCGGACGTGGTGTTCAACGCCCTGCCGGTGTTCCACTCGTTCGGGCTGAACGGCGGAATGCTGGTGCCGCTGATGTCGGGAGTCAAGATTTTCATGTACCCCTCGCCGCTGCACTATCGCATCGTGCCCGAACTGGTCTACGACACCAACGCGACGATCATGTTCGGCACCGACACCTTCCTGTCGGGCTATTCCCGGGTCGCCCATCCCTACGACTTCTATTCCGTGCGCTACGTCTTCGCCGGCGCCGAGAAGGTCAAGGACGCGACCCGCAAGGCGTGGATGGACAATTTCGGCGTGCGCATCCTCGAGGGCTACGGCGCCACCGAGACGGCGCCGGTGCTGGCCACCAACACGCCGATGCACTTCCGTGTCGGCACCGTCGGCCGGCTGCTGCCGGGCATCGATCACCGGCTGGAGGATGTGCCGGGCATCGACGAGGGCGGCAAACTGGTGGTGCGCGGCCCGAACGTGATGCTCGGCTACCTGCGGGCCGAAAACCCGGGCGTGCTGGAGCCTACGGAGGATGGCTGGTACGACACCGGCGACATCGTCGATGTCGATCCCGAAGGCTACGTCACCATCCTCGGGAGGGCCAAGCGCTTCGCCAAGATCGGTGGCGAGATGGTCTCGCTGGGCGCCGTCGAGGCCCAGGTCAACGAGCTGTGGCCCGGTTTCATGCACGCGGTCGTGGCGATCGACGACGAGCGCAAGGGCGAGCAACTGGTGCTGCTGACCGACTGCGCCGAGGCCGAGCGCGAGGCGCTGTCCGCCGACGCCCGCGAGCGGGGCATCCCCGAACTGATGCTGCCGAGGACCATCCTGATCCGCGACGCCATCCCGGTGCTGGGCACCGGCAAGGTCGACTACGTCGGCGTCAAGGCGGTGGTCGAGGAGGCGATGGCGGCATGACCGTGCCATCCGTGCTATAGGTGGCGGCCATGGACATCCGTCACGCCGACTTCGACGACCTTCCCGCCATCGTCGCCATGCTCGCCGACGATCCGCTCGGCGCCAGCCGCGAGCGGCTGGAGAGCCCGCCGCCGCGCGCCTACATCGACGCCTTCGCGCAGATGAACACCGAAGAGAGCGACAACCACCTGCTGGTCGCCGAGATCAACGGTGAGGTCGTCGCCTGCCTGCAGCTGACCTTCATTCCCGGCATTTCGCGCCTGGGCATGACCCGGGCGCAGATCGAGGGGGTGCGCGTGCACGCCGATCACCGCGGCAAGGGCATCGGCGAGGCCCTGTTCAAGCACGCCATCACCCGGGCCAAGGCACGCGGCTGTGGCCTGGTGCAGTTGACCACCGACCTGACGCGCCCGGAGGCCAAGAAGTTCTACGACGCGCTCGGTTTCGTCGCCAGCCACGCCGGCATGAAGCTGGCGCTGTAGCCGGGTCGGCTCAGCTCGTCGCCGGCGGACCCAACCGGTATCGGTAGATGCGCACGCCCAGGCCGTCGAGGTTGTCGCGCAGGACCCCGTCCGTCGTTTGCAGCTGTCGGTTCTCGAACGGCAGGTCCAAGCTTGCCGGCAGGTCGCCGGAGGTCGCCCGCACCGTGTAGCCGGCGGCACCGTTTCCCGAATTGACGACCAGTAGCCAAGCCGCGCCTTCGTGCACGAAGGCGCGGAACACGACCCGCGAGGTGGAAATCACGCGGACCGGCGGCGAGACCACCGTCGGCGCCAGGATGACCGGTGCCAGGCGGCGCAGCTCGGCCGTGATGCGTTTCAGGTTTTTCGCCGCGAAGGCCGATTTCTCGACCTCGAACTGGCTGCCCCGGTAGGTGAAATAGAAGATCGCCCGGGCGCCGCCGGCAACGGCCTGATAGGTCATGTTGCGCATCACCTTGAAGGGCGGTTCGAGATACCCGTAACCCCTGCCGCCCTTGCCGTGGATCTGCAACGCCGCCCAAACCGGTTTCTTGCCCCGCGTGCCGAGGCGCGCGCCGGAGACTTCCTTGAACACGCCGGAGATGTTGGACTTCTTGTTGCGATAGACGTAGGGATCGACCATGGCGATGTTGGCGTGATCGAAGTCCTGGCGGTGCAGGCCGTCTTCCAGCTCCGATACCACGATCACGGTCGGCCGACTGCCGTCGACCTCGCCGACCAGCGAGGAGAGCTTGGCCAGGTTTTGCGGCGGTATCTTGTGTCCCGGCGAATCCGGCTCGTCGAACAGGTACCAGGTCAGCAGGGCGGGTTCATGGCGCAGGATGTCGACCCGGGGACGCAGGAGCTTCGCGTTCCATTTCTTGATCGCCTGCCGGGGCAGCCCCATCACCACCTTCAGACCCTCGGCCTCCGCCGATTGCAGGTAGGCCGACAGCTTCTCGACCGGGGCGACGCTGTTCTGCCACTTGACGTTGCCCTCGGCGCTGTAGGTAAGGATGGTGTTGAACCCCAGGTCGCGCACGCGGCTCATCTTGTCCTTCGGGACCGAGTAGATGCCGATCGGCAGGAACGGCTTGCCGTCGACCAGCATGTTGCCGTGGCGGTCCATACGGGGAACGGCGGCGTAGCTCACGGTCTCGGCGGAGGCCGCCGCCACGGCCGGTTTCGGCGCCGGCGCTGGTTTCGTGGCCGTTTCGGTTTTCGCCGCCGGAGCCGGCTGCGCCTGCGTCGCCGGTTTTGACGATTGGTTCGACGTGGTTTGCTGGCATGCCGCCAGGAACATCAGTCCAGCGGTGAGAATTCCGAGCTTTTTCATGGCCTTCCCGGTGTTGTCATCCCTCAGGTCAGGAAACGATACAATGTCCGCATGCGGCAGGCTAGCGGGCTTGCAGGACCAATTCAGCGGCGTTCCCGGTCGAATGCTTCGATCATGGCATCGAAGCCCCGGTCCTCGGCCAACGCCCGGGCGGTCTTGCCGCCGCGATCGGGGATGTCCGGATCGGCGCCGGCGGCCAGCAGGTCGCGCACGATGGCGGTGTGGCGCGGCCCGCCGTCGCCCAGCACCACCGCCTCGATCAGCGCCGTCCAGCCCAGGTTGTTGACGTGGTCCAGCGGCGCCCCGGCGGTAATGAGCGCCCGCACCACCTCGACATGGCCCAGGTGGGCGGCGGCGATCAGGGCGGTGCCGTCGTATGGGCTGGTGACCTGACCCGCGTCGGCGCCGGCCTTCAGTGCCAGGCGCAGCAGGTCGCGGTCGTCGTTGACGGCGGCGATGGTCAGCAGGTCGTAGCGGTCGTGGTCGAGCGCGTTCACGTCGGCCCCGGCGGCGATCAGCAGGCCGGCGGCGGCGAGGTCGCGACGGTGACCGGCGACGATCAGTGGCGTGCGGCCTTGCCTGTCGCGCTCGCCGTGCCAGCCGTCGCCGGTGTCGAGAAGGCGCTGCATGGCCCGCACGTCGCCGCCCGCGGTAGCGGCGAGCAGGTCACGGTAGCCCTCGACCTCGGCCGCCGTCGGCGGACTCTGCGCCGCCGCCGGCAAGGACAGCAGCAGCGCCAGCAGCAGCGTGGCGGCGCGCCGCGTCATACGGCGAAGTATTTCGCCTGCGGATGGTGCAGCACGATCGCCGCGGTCGACTGCTCGGGGTGCAGTTGGTCCTCGTCGGCCATGACCAGGCCGATCTTGTCGGCGCCCAGCAGGTCGAGCAGCACGCGCTGGTCGGCCATGTTGGGGCAGGCCGGGTAGCCGAACGAGTAACGCGAGCCGCGATACTCCTGCTTCAGCAGCGCGCGCATGTCGCGGGCGTCCTCGTGGCCGAAGCCGAGCTCGCCGCGGATCCGCTTGTGCACGTATTCGGCCATCGCCTCGGCCATCTCGACGCTGAGCCCGTGCAGGTAGAGGTAGTCCTTGTAGCGGTGCTCGCCGAACCAGGCACGGGTGACGTCGGACGCGGTCTGGCCCATGGTCACCACCTGCAGCGCCACGACATCGCGCGCACCCGAATCGGCATCGGCGACGAAGTCGGCCAGGCACAACCCGTCCGGCCGGTCCTGGCGCGGGAAGGTGAAGCGGGCGGCCTCGGTCTGGCCGTCTTCGGCGAACAGGATCACGGTGTTGCCCTCGGCCGCCGCCGGCCAGTAGCCGTAGGCGGCGCGCGGATGCAGGATGTCCTCGGCCTCGCAGGTGTCGGCCAGGTCGTTCAGGATCGGCCGCACCTCCCTGTTGGCCCAGTCGCGCCATTGCTCCAAGGTGCGTCCGGCCTTCTTGAAGCCCCACTGGAACTGGAACAGCATGGTCTCGCTGAGGTAGGGCACCAGGGCGCGGATCGGTGCCTGCTCGATCACGCGCGCACCCCAGAACGGCGGCGTCGGCGTCTCGACATCGCCCAGCAGGTCGGCCTTGCGGATCTTCAACTCCTCCAGATCGACCGGGCGCAGGGCCTGGTCGGGCAGCTCGACGCGGCGGTCGGGCTTGCGCGCCCGCCCGCCGCGCTTGGCCTCGATCTCGTCGAGGTGCCGCTCGAGCGTACCCCGGTTGACCTTGTCCATCAGCGCCAGGCCGTCGAAGGCGTCGCGCGCGTAGGCCACGCGGCCCGTTTCGTATGACTTCGCGCAATCATCCTCGACGTAGTTGCGGGTCAGCGCGGCGCCGCCCAGGATCACCGGGATGTTCAGGCCCTGGCGGGTCATCTCGGCCAGGTTCTCGCGCATGATCACCGTCGACTTGACCAGCAGGCCGGACATGCCGACGGCGTCGGCGCCGGCCTCCTCGGCGGCATCCAGGATCGCCTGCAGCGGCTGCTTGATGCCGATGTTGACGACGTTGTAGCCGTTGTTGGTCAGGATGATGTCGACCAGGTTCTTGCCAATGTCGTGCACGTCGCCCTTGACCGTGGCCAGCACGATGGTGCCCTTCGAGGTCCCCTCGCGCTTCTCCATGTGCGGCTCCAGGTAGGCCACCGCCGCCTTCATGGTCTCGGCCGACTGCAGCACGAACGGGAGCTGCATCTGGCCCGAGCCGAACAGCTCGCCGACCACCTTCATGCCGTCCAGCAGGTGCACGTTGATGATGTCCAGCGGCGACCATTTCTTCATCGCCTCGTCGAGGTCGTTCTCCAGGTCGATGCGGTCGCCGTCGATGATGCGCTGCTTCAGGCGCTCCTCGACCAGGGCCGGGCGTTCCTTGGCCTTGGCCTCGCCGGCGCTGCGCTCGGCGAACAGGGCGATGAAGGCCTGCAGCGGGTCGTAGCCCTCGGCGCGGCGGTCGTAGATCAGGTCCTCGGCGATCTTGACCTCTTCCTCGGGGATCTTGTGCAGCGGCATGATCTTGGACAGATGCACGATGGCGCCGGTCATGCCGCGGCGCACGGCGTGGTCGAGGAACACCGAGTTGAGCACGTGCCGCGCCGCCGGCTTCAGCCCGAACGAGACGTTCGACAGTCCGAGGATGATCTGCACCTCGGGCAGCTCGGCGGCGATGCGCTCGATGGCGTCGAGCGTTTCCAGCGCCAGCCGCCGGTCGTCGTCGTTGCCGGTGCAGATGGTGAAGGTCAGCGGGTCGATCATCAGGTCGGCCGCCGGCAGGCCGTGCTGCGCGCAGGCGAAGTCGTGGAGCCTTTTCGCAATGCGCACCTTGCCGTCGGCGTCCTTGGCCATGCCCGGCTCGTCGATGGTCAACGCGATCACCGAGGCACCGAACTTGCGCGCGAGCGCGAGCCGCGCCGCCGCCGGCTCCTCGCCGTCCTCGAAGTTGATCGAGTTGATGATCGACTTGCCGCCGTACAGCTTCAGCCCGGCCTCGAGCACCGGCAGCTCGGTCGAATCCAGCACCAGGGGCGCCGCGACGGCGCCGCGCATGCGGGAAACGACTTCCGTCATGTCGGCGACCTCGTCGCGGCCGACGAAGGCGGTGCAGACGTCGATCGCGTGCGAGCCTTCCTTGACCTGCTCGCGGGCCATGGCGACGCAGCCGTCCCAGTCCTCGGCGTCCTGCAGCTCGCGGAACTTTTTCGAGCCGTTGGCGTTGCAGCGCTCGCCGATCGAGAAGAAGGCGTTTTCCTGGCGCAGCGGCTGCTGCGCATAGAGCGACGCCGCCGCCGGCACCCAGTGTGCCTCGCGTCTCGCCGGCTGCGGCCGGGTGCCGTCGCCGAGGTCGCGCAGCACACGATCCAGCGCGGCGATGTGATCGGTACCGGTGCCGCAGCAGCCGCCGACCATGTTGACGCCGTCCTCGGCGATGAAGCGGGCCTGCCACTTGGCCAGTTCCTCGGCGCCGAGCGGATAGCGGGTCTGGCCGTCGACCAGCTCGGGCAGGCCGGCGTTGGGCTGCACCGAGATCGGGCCGGCCCAGTTCTCGGCCAGCCATTTGACATGTTCGGCCATCTCCTGCGGCCCGGTAGCGCAATTGATGCCGATCAGCGGCACGTCGAGCGCGTCGATCACCGTCGCCGCGGCAGCGATGTCGGCGCCGACCAGCAGCGTGCCGGTGGTCTCGACGGTGACCTGGACCATGATCGGCAGCTCGACACCCGCTTCTTTCAGGGCCAGCCGGGCGCCGTTGATCCCCGCCTTGATCTGCAGCGGGTCCTGGCAGGTCTCCAGCAGGATGGCGTCGACGCCGCCGGCGATCAGTCCGGCGCACTGCACCTTCAGGGCGGCTTCCAGCGTGTCGTAGGCGACGTGGCCGAGCGTCGGCAGCTTGGTGCCCGGACCGACGCCACCGAGGATCCAGCGCCGCCGACCGTCGGAAAAACGTTCGGCCGCCTCGCGCGCAAGTTCGGCGGCCTCGCGGTTGAGGTCGAAGGCATCGGCCTCGAGACCGAATTCTGCCAGGGTCACCGGCGAGGCACCGAAGGTGTTGGTCGTGGCCATGTCGGCGCCGACTTCGAAATACGCCGTGTGGATGTCGCGCACGATGTCCGGACGCGAGCAGGTCAGGATGTCGGTGCAGTTCTCCTGGCCCCAGTAGTCGCGCTCGATGTCGAGGTCCATGGCCTGGATGCGCGAGCCGAAGGCGCCGTCGCACAGCAGCACCGAGTCCGCGAGGACGTCGAGCAGGGAGTCACCCAGGGAATCGCCAAGATGGATCGTGGTGTCGGGCATTCAACCGGCTTCCTTGATGTCTTGTTGTTGCGGGTCCTGCGCCTTGTCCTCGCGGGCGCGCTCCGGCGAGACGCCGAGGATGCGGCAGATGGCGTAGGTCAGGTCTGCCCGGTTCAGGGTGTAGAAGTGGAACTCGTTGACGCCGCAGGCATGCAGCACGCGGCATTGTTCGGCGGCCATGGTGGCGGCGACCAGCTTGCGCGTCTCCGGGTCGTCGTCGAGCCCGGCGAACAGGTCGCTCATCCATTCCGGCACGGTGGTGCCGCAGGCCTCGCTGAACTGGCGCACGCGGGCGAAGTTGGTCACCGGCAGGATACCCGGCACGATCGGCACGGCGATGCCGGCGGCGCGGGCGCGCTCGAGGAAGCGCAGGAAATCCTGCACGTCGAAGAAATGCTGGGTGATGGCGCGGTCGGCGCCGGCGTCGATCTTGCGCTTCAGGTGATCCAGGTCGGCGTCGGCGGTGCGCGCCTCGGGATGGACCTGCGGATAGGCGGCGACGCTGATCTCGAAGTCGCCAATGCGCTTCAGCCCGGCGACCAGGTCCGAGGCGTAGGCGTAGCCGTCCGGGTGCGGCTGGTAGGTGGCGCCGGCGCCTTCCGGCGGGTCGCCGCGCAGGGCGACGATGTGGCGAACGCCGTTGTCCCAGTACTGCCGCGCGACCTCGTCGACCTGCTCGCGGCTGGCCGAGACGCAGGTCAGGTGCGCCGCCGGATTGAGGCCGAGCTGGTGCTTCAGCCGGACCACGGTGTCGCGGGTGCGCTCGCGGGTGCCGCCGCCGGCGCCGTAGGTCACCGAGACGAAGGCCGGGTTCAGCGGCGCCAGCCGCCGGGCGCAGCTCAGCAGGGTCTCCTCGGCCTTGTCGCTGGCCGGCGGAAAGAATTCGAACGACACCGAGACGTCGCGCGGCAGCGGCGCCGCCACGGCCAGGCCCGGCGCCGGCGGGCGGCCGGAGGCGGAAACGTTCATCAGCGAGGGGACACGATGGATCATCTTCTCAGGCCTTCGTTTATGCGGTTGTTGCGTTGTTCGCTGCCGGCTCGGCCATGGTCGCCATCCACACGGTGACGGTCAGCGGATCGCCCGGCAGATGTTCGATGTAGCGGGTCTTCAGGCCGGCCCCGCGCAGCCAGGCATCGACCTCGTCGTCGGCGAAGCCGAGGCGGCGGTGGGCGTGTTGTTCGCGCAGGTCCTCGCGGTCGTGCGGCGCGAAATCTGCGATGACCACGCGGCCGCCCGGACGCAGCACCCGTGCCGCCTCCTGGATGGCACGTCCCGGGTCATCCAGGTAGTGCAGCACCTGATGCACGATGGCGGCGTCGAAGGCGTGGCCATCGAACGGCAGTTGGTAGAGGTCCGCCTGGCGCACGGCGCAATGGTTGAGGCCGGCCTTCTCCAGGTTGGCCCGGGCCACCGCCAGCATGTCGCGTGACAGGTCGATGCCTTCGGCCCGCGCCGCCTTGCCGCCGAACACCTCGAGCATGCGCCCGGTGCCGGTGCCGATGTCGATCAGCGATTCGACGCCGTCCTCGGGCAGCAGCGACAGGATCACCCGCTCGACCTCGTGCTCGGTGACATAGAGCCGGCGCAGTTCCCGCCATTGCGGCGCGTTGCGGCTGAAGTAGCCGGCGGCGGCCTCGGCGCGGCGGGCCCTGACCTCGCGCAGGCGTTCGCGGTCGAGCGCCAACTGCGCGTCGCCAGGCGGCAGCAGTTCGATCAAGCGGGCGGCGATCTCGGCGTCGCGGGCGAGACGGTGAAACACCCAACTGCCCTCGCGGAAGCGTTCCAGCAGGCCGGCCTCGGTCAGCAGGCGCAGGTGCCGCGACACCCGGGGCTGGCTCTGACCCAGGATGTGCATCACCTCGCTGACCGTCAGCTCGCCCTCGGCACACAGCGCCAGCAGGCGCAGGCGCGTCGGTTCCGCCGCCGCGCGCAACGCGGTCAGGACGTCGTCCAACCGGACCTCGTCGGACCGGGAGGTTGTGGGCCGGGGGTCGCGTGCTTCATCCGCCATGATGCCCTCATGGAACGCTTAAAGACATAAAGATATCTTTATATCTTTTTCGAAACACGGTCAACGCCCGAATCGCAATTTCCGGCGGCGTCCCGTCGGAACCGGGGGTTCATCCATCCGAGGCGGCAAATCGACCCTCGCGTGCCAAGGGTTCTGGTCAATTGCCAAACGGTGTGTTAAGTGGATTCCGGCACGCATTCGTGCGGCCCGATGGAAACATTCTTGTCAGATGGCGGAAGGGACGATGATCGTTCGGGCACGACGGAAGTTTTCGCAGGGAATTGCGGTGGTCCTGGCCGGCGGGCTGGCCACGGGGGCCGGGCTGCGCCCGTTGTCCGCCGCCAACCTCGAGGCCCACGCCCAGGCCTTCGTGCTGTCGCTGGCCGACGAGGCGGTGCGCAGCCTGACCGCCGAGAACCTCGATCGCAACCTGCGCATCGAGCGCTTCCGCAAGCTGTTCAACGACCGCTTCGCCGTCAGCGCCATCGGCAAGTGGGTGCTCGGGCGTCATTGGCGCAAGGCGACCAAGGCCCAGCGCAAGGAATACCTGGCGCTGTTCGAGGACCTGATGTTGGTCTCCTACGTCGACCGCTTCGCCCAGTACGGCGGCGAGGCGCTGAGCGTGACCAAGACGCTGGCCGACAAGAAGAACTACGCCACCGTGTTCTCGGTCATCAAGCGGCCCACCGGCGGCCAGCCGATCAAGGTCAACTGGCGCGTCGGCGCCAACAAGAGCGGCAAGTTCAAGGTCCTCGACGTCCTGGTCGAGGGCACCAGCCTGGGCCAGACCATGCGCTCGGACTTCGGTTCGATCATCCGCCGCAACGGCGGCGGCGTCGACGGCCTGCTGCAGGTCCTGCGCGAGAAGACCGCCAGCCTCAAGGCCGGCTGAGCCGCCGACCCATGGCCGACTCTCCGAGCGCCGACAGCGGCGCGCCCAACCTGCTCGTCGGCATTCTCAGCGGCCTCACGGTGATCGCCGTGTGGTCGGGTTTCGTCGTCTTTTCGCGCGCCGGCGTCACCGGCAATTTCACCGCCTACGACATCGCCGCCCTACGCTTCGGCGTCGCCGGGCTGGTGATGATCCCGACCACAATCGCCTGGTGGCCGCGGCACCTGAGCCTGGGTAAGGCGCTGCTGCTCGGCGCCACCGGTCCCGGGGTGATCTATTCGGTGCTCAGCTACGCCGGGCTCGAGCGGGCGCCGGCGGCCTACGCCGGGGTGTTCTCCAACGGCATGCTGCCGATCTTCACCGCCACCTTCGCCTATTTCCTGGTCGGCCACGGTTGGGACCGAGCGGCATCTTCGCCATCGCCGTGATCCTGGCCGGCTGCGCCCTGCTCGGTCTGTTCGACGCCGGTCTTGTTGGCGACGAAGTGCTGCTCGGGGCGCTGATGTTCGTCGCCTCTTCGGCGGTGCTGTCGATGTACACGGTCGGGGTGCGGCTGTGGTCGCTGAGCCCGAAGCAGGCGCTGGCGGTGATCAGCCTGCCCAACGCCATCGCCTTCCCGCCGCTGTGGGTCCTGTGGCTGCCCAGCCGCATGGCCGAGGCGCCTTGGGGCGATATCCTGTTCCAGGGGCTGTTCCAGGGCCTGGGGCCGAGCTATCTCGCGGTGATCGCCTTCGCGCTCAGCATCAAGCACCTGGGACCGACCCCGACGGCGGGGATCTCGGCGGTGGTGCCGGGGTCGGCGACCCTGCTGGCGATCCCGGTGCTCGGCGAATGGCCGACCGACCTGCAATGGGCCGGCGTCGCGGTGGTCAGCACCGGCCTCGTCCTGCTCCTCTGGCGCCGCGCCTGAGCGAGCGCGCCGCCGTCCGCTCTCCTTTCCCGCCAGCCGACTCCGGAAATTTCCACCAAATCAATTCGCCTTGGTTGACTCCGTACCATTTCCTGCCTAACGCCTGTTAGAAAATCGACATTGAATCCGAGCAGGGCGGACGTTCGGTTCGGCCATGCTGCGGACATGAGGATCGCGAGGGGACGGGAAAGGCAGATGACCACCAGCAGCGCCACCTGGAACCGCAAGGGCGACAAGACCGACGTCTCGCGGGTGCGCATCCGCGACGCGGCGGCGCGGCTGTTCCGCCAGCAGGGGTATGCCGCGGTGTCGCTGCGCGCCATCGCCGCCGCCTCGGGCATGAAGGCGGGCAGCCTCTATTACCACTACGAATCCAAGGACCAGATCATCGTCGAGATCCTCGACGAGGGCATCCTCGTGGTGCACCGGGCGGTGGCCAAGGCGACCGGTGCGCTGCCGCCCGATGCCACCGCCGCCGAGCTGGTCCGCGCCGGCGTCGTCAGCCACCTGCGCGCGCTGCTCGAATATACCGACTACACCTCCGCCAACGTGCGCATCTACGGCCAGGTGCCGGACGAGATCCGCGCCGCCAACCTGGCCGTGCGCCGCGACTACGAGGCGCTGTGGGACGGCATCCTGGCGCGCGCCGCCGAACGGGGTGGAGCGGTGGGCGGCTTGCGCCCCGGCGTCGACCTGCGCGCCTTTCGCCTGATGCTGATCGGGGCGCTGAACGCAACGCTGGAGTGGTTCGATTGGGGACGCGGCGGCATCGAGGACCTGGCCAACCGCTACGCCGACATCCTGTTGAACGGCCTTCTGCAGACCCCGGAGAGCCCGTCATGAGCCGCATCCACAGCACGCTCGATCCGCGCTCGGACGCCTTCGCCGCCAACCGCGCCCATCACGACGCGTTGACGGAGACCCTGCGCGCGCGGCTGGCCGAGGCCGTCGGCGGCGGCCGCGAGGCGCTGATCGAGCGGCACCATACGCGAGGAAAGATCCTGGTCCGCGACCGCATCGACCGCCTGATCGACGCCGGCACGCCGTTTCTCGAACTGTCGCCGCTGGCGGCCTGGGGCCAGTACGGCAACGACGTGCCCGGCGCCGGCATCGTCACTGGCATCGGCACCATCGCCGGAACGCCCTGCGCGATCATCGCCAACGACGCCACGGTCAAGGGCGGCTCGTTCTTCCACGAGACGGTGAAGAAGCACGTGCGGGCGCAGGAAATCGCCGAACGCAACCGGCTGCCCTGCCTCTATCTGGTCGATTGCGGCGGCGCCTATCTGCCCGAGCAGGACCGGGTGTTCCCCGACCGCGACCACTTCGGCAACACCTTCCACCGCCAGTGCCGCATGTCGGCGATGGGCCTGCCGCAGATCTCGGTGGTGTTCGGCGGCTGCACGGCGGGCGGCGCCTACATCCCGGCGCTGTCGGACCAGGTGATCATGGTCGAAGGCAACGCGCGGATCCACCTGGGCGGGCCCTCGATCGTCAAGGTCGCGATCAATGAAGAGGTCGACGGCGAGACCCTGGGCGGCGCCGCCATGCACACCCGGGTCTCCGGCGTCTCGGACCACCTGGCCAAGGACGAGGCCGAGGCGCTTGCCTTGCTGCGCGATCTGGTCGCCGAGTTGAACCTGCAGCGCCCCACGCCAAAAGGTCTGACTCCCGCCGAGCCGCCGGCCTACGACCCGGAGGAACTGGCCGGCGTGATCAGCCACGACCGCCGCATTCCCTACGACGTGCGCGAGATCATCGCCCGCACCGTCGATGCCAGCGCCTTCGCCGAATTCAAGCCGGAGTGGGGCGAAACGCTGGTCTGCGGCACCGCCCGCATTCACGGCCATCCGGTCGGCATCCTGGGCAACAACGGCGCGCTGTTCTCGGACTCGTCGCTGAAGGGTGCGCATTTCATCGCGTTGTGCGACCAGCGCGACATCCCGCTGTTGTTCCTGCACAACATCACCGGCTTCATGGTCGGCACCGAGGCCGAACGCGGCGGTATCGCCAAGGACAGCGCCAAGATGGTCTACGCCCAGTCGATCGCGCGGGTGGCCAAGCTGTCGGTGATCGTCGGCGGCTCCTACGGCGCCGGCAACTACGGCATGTGCGGACGCGGTTTCCGGCCCGACTTCCTGTTCGCCTGGCCGACCGCCGAGGTCGCCACCATGTCCGCCGACATCGCCGCGAACGTGATGCTCGAACTGCGCCGCGGCAAGCTGAAGGGCGCCGCGCCCGATCCCGGCGAACTGGCGGCGATCGAGCAGAAGGTGCGCGACCAGTACGGCGAGCAGAGCGATCCCTACTACGCCACCTCGCGGCTGTGGGACGACGGCCTGATCGAGCCGGCGCAGACCCGCGACATCCTCGGTCTGTGCCTGGCGATCACCGGCTCGGTGCCGGAAGATGAAACCCGAGGGGGGCCGCGCACGCCGGTCTACAGGATGTAGCCGCCATGGACCTGCACAGCGTCCTGATCGCCAACCGCGGCGAAATCGCCGTCCGCGTCATTCGCGCCTGCCATCGCATGGGCCTGCACGCCGTCGCGGTCTACTCCGACGCCGACCGCGACGCGCCGTTCGTCGAGATGGCCGACGCCGCCGTGCATATCGGCGGCGCGCCGGCGGCGGACAGCTACTTGAACGCAGACGCCCTGATCGACGCGGCCCGGCGCGCCGGCGCCGACGCGGTGCATCCGGGCTACGGCTTCCTGGCCGAGAACGCCGCCTTCGCCGGTGCCTGCGCCGACACCGGATTGACCTTCGTCGGGCCCGTCGCCGACACCATCGCGCGGATGGGCTCGAAGATCGCCGCCAAGGCGGCGGCCGAGGCCGCCGGGGTGCCGGTGGTGCCCGGCTACCACGGCGAGGACCAGAGCGACGAGATCCTGACCGTCGAGGCCGCGCGCATCGGCGTGCCGCTGATGATCAAGGCCAGCGCCGGCGGCGGCGGCCGCGGCATGCGCCGGGTCGACGACCTGGACGGGTTCGCCCAGGCCCTGGAGATGGCGCGGCGCGAGGCCGGCGCCGCCTTCGGCGACGCCGCGGTGCTGCTGGAGAAATACGTCGCCAGCGTCCGCCATATCGAGGTGCAGGTGCTGGCCGACCACCACGGCACCGTGCTGCACCTCTTCGAGCGCGACTGCTCGGCGCAGCGCAACCATCAGAAGGTGATCGAGGAGGCGCCGGCGCCGAACCTGCTCGGAGACACGCGCAAGGCGCTGCTCGAACACGCCGTCGCCCTGGCGGCGGGCATCGGCTACCGCGGCGCCGGCACCGTCGAGTACATCCTCGACGCCGACAGCGGCGAGTTCCATTTCCTGGAGATGAACACCCGGCTGCAGGTCGAGCATCCGGTGACCGAGGCGATCACCGGGCTCGATCTGGTCGAATGGCAGCTGCGCGTCGCCGGCGGCGAAGCGCTGCCCTTCGCGCAGGAGGAGATCCGCTGCGACGGCTGGGCCATCGAGGCCCGCGTCGCCGCCGAGGATCCGGCCAAGCGGTTTCTGCCGCGCACCGGCGCGGTCACGGTCTACCGCGAGCCGGCGATCGACGGCCTGCGCATCGACAGCGGCCTGCGTCAGGGCTCGGTGGTCACGCATCACTACGATTCGATGCTGGCCAAGGTGATCGCCGGCGGCCGCGACCGCCGCTCGGCCCTGCGCGCGCTGCGCCGCGGCCTGGCGCGATTCCGCATCGGCGGCGTCGGCGTCAATACCGCCTTCCTGCTCGACCTGCTGCAGCAACCGGACTTCGTCGCCGGCACCCACGACACCGGCCTGATCCCGGCGGCCTGGCCCGGCGGTTGGACCGCGCCCGGGCTGTCGGCGCGCCACCGCGCGGAAGCGGTTCTGGCGAAACATCTGCGAGAAGGCGGCGACGGTTCGCCCTGGCGGTCGCTCGGCGCCTGGCGCGTCACCGAGCCGGCGGGACGCTCCGGTGCCTGTCTGTTTCACCTGCGCGAGCCGCGCGGTGGACTGATCGACGCCCGCGTCGAGGGGCGGGGCGGGGACTTCCGGGTCGTGCTCGATGGCGACACCGAATTCGCCGTCGAAGGCGCGCGCCTGGAAAACGGCGGGCTGATCTATGAAGAGGACGGCCTGCGCCGGTCGATCGACCTGGACATCGCCGGCGCCACCGTGACCTTGCATACCGACGGCGGTTCGATGGACGTCGAGGTTTTGCGCCCGGAACAGGCGATGCGCGGGCGCGTCGACCCCGAAACCGAGGGCCAGGACGTGCGCGCACCGATGCCCGGCCGCGTCGCCGAGGTGCTGGTCGCACCCGGCGAGACGGTGACGGCGGTCCAGCCGGTGATCGTGCTCGAGGCGATGAAGCTGCTACAGCGCCTGGCCGCGCCCTGTGCCGGCCAGGTCTGCGAAATCCCCCATACCGCCGGCGAGACCGTCGACGGCGGCGCCCTGCTGGTTGCCCTGACGACAGGAAACGAAACATGAGCGAGAGCCCGTACTTCACCGAAGAACACGAAATGATGCGCCAGCAGATCCGCCGCTTCATCGCGGACGAGGTCGAACCGAACGGAGATCAGTGGGAACGGGACGGCATGACCCCGCGCGAAACCCTGCGCAAGATGGGCGAGCTCGGCCTGTTCGGCATCCGCTATCCGGAAGCCTACGGCGGCGCCGAGCTCGACACCCTGGCCACCGTGGTGCTGGCCGAGGAACTCGGCCGCTCGACATATGGCGGTTTCGCCATCACCGTGCTGGTGCACACCGACATGGCCTCGCCGCACCTGGCCAACGCCGGCAACGAGGCGCAGTTGGCCAAGTACCTGCCCGACGTGATCGCCGGCAGGCTAATCACCGCCGTCGCCGTGACCGAACCCGACGCCGGCTCCGACGTCGCCGGCATCCGCACCCGCGCCGTGCGCGACGGCGACGACTGGGTGCTGAACGGCTCCAAGATGTTCATCACCAACGGCGTGCACGGCGACCTCTACTTCGTCGCCGCCAAGACCGACCCGGACGCCGAGCGCACCCGGGGGATCACCATGTTCATCGTCGACAAGGACACCCCCGGTTTCAGCGTCGGCCGCGCGCTCGACAAGATGGGCTGGCGCAGCTCGGACACCGCCGAGCTCGTGTTCGAGGACTGCCGGGTGCCGGCGGAAAACGTGCTGGGCGAGGTCAACGGCGACGCGAGCCAGAACGCCATCACCGCCGGCAGCGGCACGCCCATGCTGAGCAATGCCGCGATCAGCGGAATCACGCCGCAGGAACAGAACGGCGACAGCCCGCCGAACAGGGCGGCGAAGATG
>Ga0209785_1000143_pt1 | contig 28272 bp, 26 predicted proteins | sample WorMetG1BERMUDA2_FD_187403 | JGI IMG/M metagenome (GOLD analysis project Ga0209785, IMG submission 187403) | Marine gutless worms symbiont microbial communities from Max Planck institute for Marine Microbiology, Germany - Inanidrilus... ...
CACCCGGACAGAGCTGTTCTCGTCGACCCAATCCTCAAGGCACTCCGGAAACAGCGTCGCTTGGTCCCGTGCCACCCCTTCTACAAAACGCTTCATCCGATCCCCCGCAAAGACTGCACGGGAATCCTAAACGTATTCGCGTTTTCACACAGCCAGGAGTAGGAGCGGACCAGCATTCCGCTTTGCCCGGCGCCGCGCTTTCGGCTACGTAGGGCGCCGTCATGAAGCCCGCCAATTCGGTCCTCTCCTCTTACGGCACCACCGTGTTCACGGTGATGAGCGCGCTTGCCCTTGAGCATGGCTCGATCAACCTCGGCCAGGGGTTCCCCGACGAGGAGGGACCGGAGGATATCCGCCGGGTCGCGGCGGAGACGGTGATGGCCGGGCCGAACCAGTACCCGCCGATGATGGGCATCCCCGAGTTGCGCCAAGCGGTGGCCACCCACAACAAGCGGTTCTACGGACTCGACGTGGACTGGCAGAGCGAGGTGATGGTCACCTCCGGCGCCACCGAGGCGCTGGCCGACTGCTTCCTCGGGCTGATCGAGCCGGGCGACGAGGTGGTGCTTATCGAGCCGCTTTATGACTCCTATCTGCCCATGGTGCGCCGCGCCGGCGGTGTGCCGAAGCTGGTGCGGGTCGAACCGCCGGCGTGGGAAATGCCGAGGGCCGACCTGGAGCAGGCCTTCTCCGAGCGCACCAAGTTCCTGATTCTGAACTCGCCCCACAATCCGGCCGGCAAGGTGTTCGATGCCGAAGAGCTGGCGTTCATCGCCGGCCTGCTCGAGCGTTATGACGCCTACGCCATCTGCGACGAGGTCTACGAGCATCTGGTGTTCGATGGCGCCGCGCACGTGCCGCTGATGACGCTGCCGGGGATGCGCGAACGGTGTCTGCGCATCGGCTCGGCCGGCAAGACCTTCTCGGCGACCGGCTGGAAGGTCGGCTACATCACCGCCGCACCCGCACTCATGGCCGCCGTCGCCAAGGCCCACCAGTTCGTCACCTTCACCACCGCGCCCAACCTGCAGAAGGCGACGGCCTTCGGCCTCGGCAAGGAGGATGCCTACTTCGAAGGCCTCGCCGCCGACCAGCGGCAAAAGCGCGACCGGCTGGCGGCCGGCCTCGCCGCGGCGGGGTTCGAGGTGCTGCCGTCGGCCGGGACCTACTTCCTCTCCGTCGACATCCGCAGCGTCGGCTTCAACGGTGATGACGAAGCCTTCTGCCGCCACATCACTACTGAAGCGGGTGTTACCGCGGTGCCGGTCAGCGCCTTCTATCAAGAGGCCGGCATCGATCACTTCGCCCGCTTCTGCTTCTGCAAACAGGATTCGCTGCTCGACGAGGCCGCCCTGCGGCTGCAGCGCCATTTTGCCGGCGCTTGACGGTCGTGGGGACGGGGCGCTACATCAGGGACCTTGCGGCGGGAGTAGCTCAGTTGGTTAGAGCACCTGGTTGTGGTCCAGGGGGTCGGGGGTTCGAATCCCCTCTCTCGCCCCAATCTCCGCCGGCCGTCTCGTGAAGATTCCGTGGCGATCGGGTAAGTCCATGCAATTCGGAGTGTGAGGGGCGGTTGCCGTCCGGCGGAACATCTTGACCGCCGACACCAACGCTCCTATCGTCGCTGACGGGGACCAACTTCCCGCGATGCCACGGCGAACCGAGGCTCGGGCAGCAGGGACGGCGTGGAGGGGAGGCCGGTGAGCGAGCACCCAGTCTCGCAGCCGGATAATCTTCGTGGCGGAGTTGCTCACCCCAAGTATCGCAGCCGAGATCATCGAACCAAAAGCACCTCGAACGGTCCCCATGCATAGGGAGGCGGGATCCGAGCCACCGGCTCGGACGGAGCGTGAGGACCGTAGCGGGGAACGGTTGCTGTCGAACGGCGGAGCAAGGCCGATGTTGACTCGACAAATGGGCGCCGACGCCCTCGGGGTTCCCTCTTCTGAGCCTCACAAGTCGGACATGTTTGCCGCTCTGGGTGACGGGGGCGGACTCCCCCTGTGGTTGCGCATCGCGGTATTGGTTCTGTGTGCCTCGCATTTGATCGGCATCGTCGTCGGTCTCATGAAGGGCGGCAGCTTTCTCTGGATTGCGGCATTTGGCGCGGCGATGATCAGCGCGCTTGCGCTTTTGGCGGCGCAGCGCGCGATGAGTTCCCGGCCCGACTAAATAAGGCGCCAGTCGAACGCCATCCGATCGGATCATTGAGCGCGTCGAACGCCCACGGCGTGCGTTGGCACTGCTGGCGTCAATGGGGCTGGCGAGCGCCAACTCGCATCCCGTAAGCGAATTGGAGCCGGTTCCGATCTGCGCAATACGGGATCCCGGGGCGGATGGCGACACGTTGTCTGGAAGCCGTTGCAAAAATGACGCGGCTCACCCACGTTGGCTTCTTTACCCATAATAAATTAAGAAAAAAAGTGCAAGACCCAAGACTCGAGTTTGGCATCGTGGCAATGTCAGACGGCCGCAACCGTGCTGATGGGCCCGGATCCGATTGACAAGGAATTTCAACAGGACCATTTAGCGCCGGACGACGGGGGAGGTCGTTTCGACCCGTGACACCTGTGTCGATGGAAAGCGGCACCGGGTGTCGAATTGGAGATAGGACCAATGACGACCATGACCACGTTGACGATGGGCTCCGATGCCCTCGAGGGCTTGTTCTTCGCCATCACGCCCGATCCGGATTTTTTAAGCGGATCCGGCCGCGCCCATGTTTCAGCCGATACCGCCACTCGCGGCACGGCAAACCTCGGGCAGGCCGACGACCAGGCCGATGATATTCCCTTCCTGCCGCTCCACGATCGCTGGAGCTTTTAGGGCCGTTTCGAAGACCGTGTCCCAAGACCGGTGGTCGGCGTCGCGTCGTGAGCGGTGCCGATCCCGGACCGGGCGGCCCGGTCGGGCGATTCGCCCTCAATGGCCAAAATAGTTAGAGATGAAACGCTGACATCGAGTATCGGCGGCGGGGCTGCCTGCGCGGCATGAGCATGGGGCGCACAGGATCGAGCGCCCGCGACCAACCATCATGGCGAAATGCGGGGAAAGCTTGGCGCAGACGACCCCCAATGGAATCGGGACTCCTATCCTGGGTTTGGCAGTTGCGGCGCCATCCTTGCGCCGACCAGGGTAGCCGGGTCGGTGGGACTGCGGGCACCCGGGCTTGCCGTAGTTCCACCACGTTCTTTACGGATACTCGGTCCGCCGTGTTGGCGAGAAGCGAATAGTTGCCCTCTGCCTCTGCGTCCCGGTGCATGACTGGCCCATGCCAACCGTCGACCCGCGTCACCAGAACCCGGTACCCGCCGCCTGCTGGTTAAGCCTTTGTGGCATGCGGATACTGGCCGAAGAGTCGGGTTTTCAAAGCGCCGATCACACTGTATTCATTGGGGGCTTTCGATCGCGTCAATGGACGAGACGGTGCATTGAAAGCGGGTTCGATGGCCGAACGCGGTTTCCCGGGATTCAGGGGATATCCTTCCGAGGAGTCCTCCGCGGATCAAGTTCCGGGAAGGCCAGTGGCCCACTCAAAGAAAGCCCTGGGGACAAGGGGTAGGGAGGACTGACGGTGCGCGGTGTGCCCGGTCCTCTCTCGGTCGGTCTTGGAGACGGCGCAAAGGCATGGACGGTATGGCGACGAGCACCCACGAGACACCGGTGATCATCGGTATCGTCGGCAACTCCGCGGCGGGGAAGACCACCCTGGCGGCCGGGCTGGCCAAGGCCTTGGGCACCGATCGGACGGTCAATATCTGCATCGACGACTACCACCGGTATTCGCGCGCCGACCGGGCGCGGATCGGGATTTCGCCGCATAATCCGGACGGCAACTACATGGACATCCTCGAGCAGCACGTCGCCCTGCTGCGCGACGGGCAGCCGATCCTCAAGCCCATCTACAACCACAACGGTGGCGTCCTGGAGGCGCCTGAGTACGTGGAGCCGAAACCCTACATCATTCTCGAGGGGCTCCTCGGCTACGCGACACCGCGCTTGCGCGAGGCTTATGACGTCAAGCTCTACATGGAGCCGCAGGAAGAAGTGCAGCTGAAATGGAAGTTCCAGCGCGACACGGGTCCCGGCGGCTATCCGGTCGATCAGGTCATGGCGTCGCTCGAGCGGCTGAAGCGCGACAGCGCGCAGTTCGTCATTCCGCAGCGGACCTCCGCCGACATGGTGGTGCGGTTCTACGCTCCGGACGAACGGCCGGAGGAATCGGGGGTACACCTGAACGTCGCCCACATCTTGCGGCCGACGCTCCCCTACCTCGATCTCGCCCCGGTCCTCGAGGCCGGCGCCGACAAGGGCGTCGTTCTGGAACTGGCGCGCGACGTCGATGGCCGTCCGGTCGACGTGTTCGACGTTTCGGGCGGTGTCGACGCCGACAAGGCGGCGTCCCTGGAGGACTACCTGTGGGGGCTGGTCCCGGACTCGCCAGCCGACCGCCCGGCCATCGGCCGCTTCCGCGACGGCAAGGACGAGCCCCATGTCGGCCACGCGCTGGCGGTGACGCAACTGATGATCGCCCACTACGTGGTGAATGCCGCGGTCGGCCACCATGTCAGCTGAGGAGCCCGCGACGATGACGGTAGCCAAGACGAAAGCCGCCATGGAGACCGAAGCCCCTGTCGACGCCAGGTCGGCCGCCACCCACGAGGAGATGGTGAACGCCATCCGCATGCTGGCGGCCGACGCGGTACAGAAGGCCAAGTCCGGCCACCCCGGCATGCCGATGGGCATGGCCAACGCGGCGACGATTCTGTGGACCCGCTTTATGAAGTTCGATCCGACGGCGCCCGAGTGGGAGGACCGCGACCGGTTCATCCTCTCGGCCGGCCACGGCTCGATGCTGCTCTACTCGCTGCTCTACCTGACCGGTTACCCCGACCTGACCATCGACGAGATCGCGCGGTTCCGCCAGCTTCACTCGAAGACCCCTGGCCACCCGGAGTACGGTATTACCCGCGGTGTCGAAACCACCACCGGTCCGCTGGCCCAAGGGCTGGGCAACGCTGTCGGCATGGCCCTTGCCGAGCGGCTGCGCAACGACCGCTGGGGCGACGACATCGTCAATCACTACACCTACTGTGTCGTCGGCGACGGCTGCCTGATGGAGGGGTTGAGCCACGAGGCGATATCGCTGGCCGGGTTCCTCCGGCTGTTAAAGCTGATTGTGCTGTGGGACGACAACCGAATCTCCATCGACGGGCCGACCTCGCTGGCCACTGCCGACAACCAGCTCGCCCGCTTCGAGGGCAGCGGCTGGGATGCCCAGACCGTCGACGGTGACGACCCCGAAGCGGTCGCCGCGGCAATCCACAAGGCGCGGCTGTCGGACAAGCCGTCGCTGATCGAGTGCCGCACCGTCATCGGCAAGGGCGCGCCGACGAAGGCCGGAACCTCGGCGACCCACGGCGCACCCCTTGGCGAGGACGAGGTCGCCGGCGTGCGCGAGACCCTTGGCTGGCCGCATCCGCCGTTCGTCGTACCGGACCACATCGTCGAGGCCTGGCGGGCCGCCGGGCAGCGATGCATCGGGGAACGCAAAGCCTGGGACCTGCGGTTCGCGGCTTTGCCTGAGGATCGCCAGGCCGAGTTCAAGCGCACCAGCGTCGGCAAGCTGGCGCCCGGTTGGCAGGCGCCGCTCAACGAGTTCAAGCGCAAGCTCGCCGACGAGCAGCCGAAATGGGCGACGCGCAAGGCTTCGGGCGAGGCCTTGGAAATCCTCACCGAGACCTTCCCCGAGATGATCGGCGGTTCGGCCGACCTCACCGAGTCGGTGTTCACCAAGACCAGCAACATGAAGGAGGTCGCACCGGGCGACTACAGCGGCCGCTACATCCACTACGGGGTCCGCGAGCACGCCATGGCGTCGATGATGAACGGCATGGCGCTGCACGGCGGGTTCATTCCGTACGGCGGCACGTTCCTGGTCTTCGCCGACTACATGCGCGGCGGCATGCGGATGTCGGCGCTGATGGAGCAGCGGGTGATCTACGTGCTGACCCACGATTCCATTGGCGTCGGCGAGGACGGGCCGACGCACCAGCCGTCGGAGACGGTCGCCGGCCTCAGGGTGATGCCGAACATGCTTGTGTTCCGCCCGGCGGATGCGGTCGAGACGTTCGAATGCTGGGTCATCGCGCTCACCGAGTACGACATGCCGTCGTGCCTTGTGCTCACCCGCCAGGCGGTGCCGGCGGTACGGGTCGAGCACGAAAGCGTCAACCTCTCGGCCCGCGGTGCCTACGTGCTGCGCGAGGCCGAAGGCGGAGAGCGGGTGATCACGCTGTTTGCCACTGGCTCCGAGGTCAACATCGCCGTTGCCGCCCGCGAGAAGTTGCAAGCGGATGGTATTCCCACGGCCGTGGTTTCGATGCCGTGCTGGGAGCTGTTCGATATCCAGCCCGAGAAGTATCGGCGCGAGGTGTTGGGGCCGGCGTGGCCGAACGGCGTGCGGGTTGCGGTCGAGGCCGCGATTTCTCCCGGCTGGGACAAGTACATCGGCGACAGCGGCGTGTTCGTCGGGCTCAAGGGCTTCGGCTTGTCGGCGCCCGGTGACGTGCTGTTCGAGCACTTCGGGCTCACGGCCGAGAACATCGTGCTGAAGGCGAAGGCAGCCAACACCGAGCGGCTGGCGCTGGAGGGGCGGCGCGGTGGCCGGTCCGGCATCGATGTTGTGTTGTAGGGTATTGGCGCGCGAACGGACCCGGCCGTGCCTGCCTCGGTAAAGATCGCGCCCTCGATCCTGTCGGCCGACTTCGCCCGTCTCGGCGAGGAGGTTCGGGCGATCGACGCAGCGGGGTGCGACTACGTACACATCGACGTGATGGACGGGCACTTCGTCCCCAACCTGACCGTCGGGCCGGGCGTGATCCGGGCCCTCCGGCCGCACTCGAACAAGCCCTTCGACGTACACCTGATGATCAATCCGGCTCAGCCGTATCTGGAGCAGTACGCCGAGGCCGGCGCCGACATCATCACCGTCCACGCCGAAGCCGACACCCATCTCGACCGCAGCCTGCAGGTGATCCGTGGGCTCGGTAAGAAGGCCGGCGTGTCGCTCAACCCGGGGACACCCGAATCCGCGATCGAGCACGTCCTCGACCGCGTCGATCTGGTGCTCGTGATGTCGGTCAATCCCGGTTTCGGCGGGCAGACGTTCATCGACGCGCAGGTGGAAAAGATCCGCCGCTTGCGCGGGATGATCGGCGACCGGCCGATCGAGCTGGAAGTGGACGGCGGAATCACCGGCGAAACGGCGCCCAAGGCCATTGCCGCCGGAGCCAACGTGCTGGTTGCCGGAAGCTGGGTGTTCGGGGGCGACTACGCTCAGAGGATCGACGCGCTGCGGCCCTGACGGCGCGCTACCCGCCCGGTCACTCTCCCGACGCCGCCTTTGACGTGGTGTCGCGGGCGACCAGTACCGGAGCCCGCTCTTTTTCGCGCAGGATGTCCATATCCTCGTAGGTGGCCGCGGCCACCTGCGGCTGAGCCTGCTCGTGCTCGGGGCGGCGGTCGGGCGGGGTTACGATGCCGCCCGAGATCACCATCTTGATCGCCTCCTCGACGGACATGCTCAAGGGGATCAGGTCCTTCTTCGGCACGAACAGCAGGAAGCCCGACGTCGGGTTCGGCGTGGTCGGCAGGAAGATGTTGATGGTTTCCTCGGCGGTCAGGTTCTGGACCTCGCCTTCCGTGCGCCCGGTGATGAAGGCGATCGCCCACAGCCCGCGCCGGGGGTACTCGACCAGTACCGCCTCGCGGAAGGCCGCCGACTGCTGGGCCAGCACCGTCTCGATGATCTGCTTGACCGCGCTGTAGACGCTGCGCACGACGGGCATGCGCGCCAGCAGCCCCTCGTAGAAGCGCATCACCAGGCGGCCGAAGAATCCGGCGGTCAGTGCGCCGATGAGAGTCAACGCGACGACGATGATCAATAGGCCGAGCCCGGGAAGACCGAACGGCAGGTAGGTCGTCGGGTTATAGGCCGCCGGAATCAGCGGGGTGACCCGGGCGTCGACGAAGGAGATGAACAGCCAGGCCAGGTAGAAGGTGATGGAAATCGGCGCTGTGATCAGAATGCCGGCAAAGAAATAGGCGCGCAGCTTCGGCCACAGGCCCATATGGCGCTCCGATTTCGCCCGTTTTCCGCCACCCGTCTCGGCGGGCGGCTCCGGATCGTCGGCCAGCGTATTCGGATCGTCGTTCACGGCCAGAGCATCGGTCAGGGCGCGGCCGAAAGCAACCGTTGGTTCATGGGCCAAAAAAAGGCCGCTGAAGTCTCGGCGGTCTCCATTGGACGCGGAGTCTGTCCTATAACGTCAAGCAACCGGGCGAATGCAAGGGAACCACGAGGCCGCTGGCGGACAATGACCCGCGAATACCCCGATCGCCCTTTTGTCGGCATCGGCGTCGTCGTCTGGCACGAGGGCCGCGTGCTGCTGGTCCGGCGCGCCCGCCCACCCCGCCAGGGCGAATGGGGCCTGCCGGGCGGCCTTCAGGAGCTGGGTGAGGGGGTGTTCGAGGCGGCGCGCCGCGAGGTCCGCGAGGAGACCGGACTCGACATCGACATCCTCGGCATCGCCGATGTCGTCGACCTCATCGAACGCGACAACCTTGGCCGGGTGCGATATCACTACACACTCATCGATGTCGCAGCGGCTGCAAAGACTCACGAGGCCGTTGCAGCGAGCGATGCGGCGGAGGTCGTGTGGGCGGATCCCGACTCTCTCGACGCATTCGGCCTGTGGCAGGAGACGGTCAGAGTCATCAGGCGTTCTTACGACCTCTGGCGGGACCCCGCCGGCTCCTAGGGCTCTCCCTTGGTCGTGTCCGGCGGGATGACCGACCATGATTTCAGCATCTCGGTGGTAATGGGGCGGAAGTCGTCGAACTGGGGTGCGAGGGCGCGGTAGGACCAGACGTGGGCGATGTCGCCGTCGGGGCGCACCAGGATCACCGTGAGCTGTTTGTACACCTTGCCGCCGAACGCATAGCGCGCAAGGAACTGGTGGCCGTCGAGATCGAGTCCGTCGCGGCGATAGGTGACCGGTCCGTCTCCCATGTAGGTGACATCGCTGGCCTCGGCGCTGAGACGGGACTTGAGGTTTTCGGCGACGGCAACGGCGGGTCCGGTGCCGGGCTCACGAGCGATCGAACGGACGTTCTGAACGCTCACGGTGGCTTCGCCGTTGGGATCGACGCTTTCAAATAAGACCGCGTTGGACGACGGCAGTTTGCGCTTCCAATGGGCCGGGTATCCGATGGTGAAACCGAATCCCGGATCCTGGAAACGGATCGCCGCCATCTTCGAGTCGCCGGTGGGCGTCTTTCAAATGGGCGGAGCTTCCTCTTCTTCCGGAGACTGATCCGTCGGCGGTGGCGTCCGCGACGCCTTTAACGATGGGCGCGCGGTTGGCGGTTCGGCAGACCGGGGTGGCGGCGAGACGGACGGCGGTGCAGGTGCGGCAAGCGTATCGTCGGGCGCCGGGCGGAAACTGGCGAGCAGGTTCTCGAAGATCCCGACGAGAACGGCATAATCCTCCGGCTGTGCGAAGAACATGATTTCGAACGCGGCGCGGCGTCCGCGCGCGACCAGGGTTCTGACGCGGCCGGTCGCACCTTCGTATTCGGCTGCGTAGGCGGGGAGACCGGCCAGCGTCGTCGGGGCGCCGGCTGTCTTTCGGGTCCAGGACTTTCCCTCACCCAGGTAACGGTCCTCGACGCGCGCAACGAGACGATCGATGGTGTCGTCGGTCGCGGCGGCGGAGGCGCGAAGGCTCACGATGAAACCGGCCCACGAGTGGATCACCAGTTCGTCGGCATCCGGGGGCGAGGCAAGCCGCGCGCCAGCCGGGATTGAGATGGTGTACCGATAGCGTGGATGCTCGAAGGGTTCGGCGCGGGCCGGGCCCACCGTCGCAACGACTGCAACCACGAGCCACAATACGCCTGCCAGGTTGCTTCTCATGGCCGTTCCCTCGTGGATCCCGGCGGAGACCCTAGAGCGTTTTCCGACCGTGCGGAACCGTCGTAATGGCTGCACCCGGTCGACCTATGGTCCGGCGCCGTCGCCGCGAATTGGGCAGCGTCCGCGTCGGCCCCCGTGCTATGCTCCGCGACATGACGACAACCGCGTTGATCTCCATCCACTGTCCGGACCGCGTCGGTTTGATCGCCGCGATCACCGGGCGCCTTTTCGATCTCGGATGCAACCTGGCGGACACGACGTTCGCTGTCCTTGGCAGTGGCGCCGAGTTCACCGCGGTGGTCGAAGTGCCCGAATCGGTGGCACTCGGGGTCATCGAGTCGGAACTCGCCGAGCTGCCGGAACTGGTTGCCGGTCGCGTTCGGGTCGCCCCGTTCACCCTTGAACCCACACACGGTCCGTCCGGGCATGTGACTCACCGGATTACGGTGTCGGGCGGAGACAGGCCCGGGCTGGTGGCCCGGCTCAGCGAGGTGTTCGGTGAATTCGGCGCCAACATCGTCCGGCTCAACGCCGAGAAGATTCCGGGCAAGGCCGGCTTCGAGTATGCCGTGATCGTCTCGGTGTCGATCCCGGCTGACAGCGCCCGCGTTTGCCTGGCGACGGTTGCCAATACCGCCGGCGGGCTCGGGCTTTCGTGCGATTGGGAAGAACTCTAACAAAGTCCGAGATGTGTCATGGGCCGGGGTTTGCTGATCGCTCTCCTCGTCGTCATCATTGGGGCCTTGATCGCGATTCCGTTGATCATCGTCCGCCGCACGGGATCGCGCCAATCGGGGGCTCCCGCGTCGACACGGGAGGCGCCGTCGCGTCCGTCGGCACCGGCTGCGATACCCGCGGCCACGCCGGTTCCGAAACCGCTGCCGAGACCCGACGAGGAACCGGCGACGGACAATCTGAAAGGCGTACAGGGGCAGGTGAGCGCGTCGGCGTTGCGCACCATTCGCGACCGAGTCGAGGCAAATCCGGCGGAGGCCGCGCGGGTCGTGCGCCGATGGCTCAACGAGGATCGTTGACGTCGGCGAACCGTGACGCGTTGTCTTTCAGAAACCGGGTCGCGCGGTCGGCCGGCAGCGGCGGACTGAACACGTACCCCTGAATCTCGTCGCAGTGATACTCGGCGAGGAGGTCGCATTGTTCGCTGGTTTCCACGCCCTCGGCGACGACCCGGCGATTGAGCGTGTGACCCATGGTAATGATCGTGCGAATGATCTCGGTGTCGTCGGCGTTCGTGGTGATATCGGCGACGAAGGACCGGTCGATCTTGATGGTATCGATGGGAAATCTCTTCAGATAGCTCAGCGACGAGTATCCGGTGCCGAAATCGTCCATGGCGACGTGGATGCCGATATCGTGCAGATCCGTCAAAGCGACGACAGCGCTCTCGGCGTCCGACATCAGCATGCTCTCGGTGATTTCGATCTCCAGGCCGCCCGGATCGACGCCTGATTCCCGCAGCACCTGCTTCACCATATCGACGAACCGCGGTTCACGGAGCTGCCGCGCCGAGAGATTGACCGTGACCCGCACCCCCGGGAAGCCGCCCTCGGCCCAGGCCCGGTGCTGCTCGCACGCCGTTCGCAGCGCCCACTCGCCAACCTCGACGACCAAGCCGCTCTCCTCCATCACAGGGATGAATCGCGCCGGCGACACCATGCCGAGGGTTTCGTTGTTCCACCGCATCAGCGCCTCGACGCCGGTGATGCGCCCGGTGGCGATTTCCAGCTTTGGCTGGTAGTGCAAGGAAAACTCGTTCCGTTCCAAGGCCTTGTTGAGGCCATTCTTGAGTGCCAGCCGCTCCTTGACCTCACGGTTGATATCGGTGGTGTAGAAGTGGAAGGTCGCCTTGCCATGTTCCTTCGCCCGATACATGGCAGCGTCGGCGTTGCGTAGCAGGTCGGTCGCGCGGCCGCCGTCGTCGGGGTAGAGGGTGATGCCGACGCTGCCCGAGACGAAGGAATCGTGGCCCTTGAGGTGAAAGGGTTCGTTCAGCGCGTCGATCAGCCTCTGGGCGATCAGCGGAATCGTCGATGGACCTTCGAGGTCGGGCACGATGACGGTGAACTCGTCGCCGCCGAAACGGGCGACGGTATCGCCGGGCCGCACACAATCGACCAGCCGCTCCGACGCCTCCTTCAGCAGCAGGTCGCCGACCTCGTGGCCGAGGGTGTCGTTGACCAGCTTGAAGCCGTCGAGGTCGATGAACATCAACGCCAGGCGTTTGCCACCGCGCTTCATCGCACCGATCGACTGGTTCAGCCGGTCGAGGAACAGAGCCCGATTGGGCAATCCGGTGAGCGCGTCGTAGTTGGCCTGATAGCGGATACGTTCTTCGTCCTCGCGGCGTTTGGTGACGTCGGTGATGACCACGGCGTGTTGACGGATATCTCCGTCCCCGTCGGTGATCGCTGAGATGGAGAGGTGCTCCGCATAGCGCTCGCCGCCCTTGCGCGTGCTCCAGATCTCGCCTTCCCAGCGACCCGTCGTGCGGAGCGCCCGCCGCATCGCCGCCAAGCTGGACCGGTCGGCGCCAAGGGACTTGAGAAATGGAGCCTTCTCGCCAACCACGTCCTTTGGCGCGTAACCCGAGACCTGCTGGAATGCCGGATTGACAGTCGTTACGGTGAAGTCGGCGTCGGTGATGATCACAGCCTCGGTGAGACTGTGGATGACCTTGCCGGCAAGCATGAGCTCAATTTCCGCGCGTCGGCGCTCGGCCGTCTCGGTGTTGAGCGCCTGCACGCGCTCGGCGACACGTTCCTCGAGGGCGTCATAGGCGCGGCGCATGTCGTCTTCCGCCTGCCTGCGTTCGGAGCAATCCTGTGCCTGGATGATGAACCGGCCGGCCGTCTCGCCATCGACGGCGACGGCGCGGGCTTCGACCTCCAACGCGCCGCGGCGGGACCGTTTCAGGCGAATTCGGTGTAGGGGGGCGGCTTCGTCGGACCGCAGCATGCGGGCAAACGCTCCTACTGACTCTGGGTGCACGAAATCATTGAACGACCGACCGCAGAGACGGTTGGTCGAACGATACCCCAGCATCGACGCGCCCGACGCATTGATGGAGAGGATTAGGCCATCCTCGATCAAGCAGATCGGGTCCGGGACCGCGTTGACGACCTCGCGCTCCCACCCATTGATTGCGGGCTGTGTCGCAATGCTTGCCGGCTCGGGCGGCGCATGCGCTCGCGCGGGCTTTTTGGCCTGTGTTGGGACGCTACCCGCCATGGACCCCGGTCGGAACGATCCTGCCACTTCCCCCGAAGACAATGGATATCATATTCGGCGCCATAAGGCACTGGATTCAGGCAGTTGGGCCAGGGCCGGCCGTCACAGGAGAGGACGGTAGCGAATCCGGGTCGATGGCTGGTGTCGTTCAGGCCGTCTTGACGTCGACAGTGAATCGGAACGGCGAGTCGGCAGGACCGGCTACGATCTCATTGCGCTCCAGCTTCAGGGATTGCGAGAACCGTCCGGTATTCCCGCCGATCCGCACACCATTGACGATCGTTCCGAAGCGGCTGCCGCGATCCCGGCACACGATCCCTCGCAAGGTGAGATCGAGCAGGAAGTGGTTCAGCGACAGGGTGTGGGGCTCGCTGTCGGGGATCTGGTAGTCATTGAACGCCAGGGTCTGTCCTTCTTCGGGCAACGGCTGACGGCCGACTCGATAGGGAAAGCGCGTCACTTCCCATGGACTGTCGGCGTCGCTCCCATTGCCGGCTTCGCCGCTGGCGCACATGAAAACCTTGCCGATGGTCGGACGCGCATCCGTTTTTTGGTCCTCGGCGTCGCGGAACCGGTCGGTCATCGTGCGCAGCCGTTCGCAAAGGGACCGGAAGACGCTCAGGCTGTCGCGCCGATTGCACAACAACATGTTGATGAACGCCTTCTGATCAAGCGCCACGGCCCTCACGACATCCACGGTTCGTGCGGTGGCAGAGCGGGGAAGCTCGTCGATGACCCCCATTTCGCCGAACACGTCCCCCGGACCCAAAAGCGCGACCCGCACATTGCTGACCGCTCCGAGCTTGAGGATCTCGACCTGTCCGGACTGGATCAGGTAGGCGTAATCCGTAGGATCGCCCTCCCGGAAGACGATCTTTCCGGCGGGGAACTCGACCTCGCTCATCGTCGTTCTCCTTGCGATGACTCGCCGGAACGGCGCCGCAGACCAACGACGGGGAAATCGCAACATTCGGCGATCGCGGATGCAAGCGGAAAACGCCATCCGCCGCGAATTTCGGGCCTGGCAACTGTCGGCGGTGCCGCTGCGATTCAGCCGGGTTGTTGATATTGACCCTCGCTAAACCGCTGCATCTAACGTACTCTTCTCAAAGAACAATCCGACGAGTAACTGGCTCGGCTCCGAAGCCCCGGCGAAGCGTGGCGACAGGCCGCCGGAGGTGTCGGGGAGGGGCTCAACCGGCTGCAACTCATGGACATCTACCTTCCCATCGCCGAGGTCGCGGTCAACGTGTTCCTGATCCTCGGTTTGGGTGGCGGCGTCGGCATGCTGTCGGGTCTGTTCGGGGTCGGCGGTGGCTTCCTGATGACACCGCTGCTGATCTTCATCGGCATTCCGCCGGCGGTGGCCGTGGCCACGGAAGCCAATCAGATCGTCGCATCATCCGTGTCCGGTGTCCTTGCCCATTGGCGGCGCGGAAATGTCGACGTGCGCATGGGGCTGATGTTGCTGCTCGGCGGCATGATCGGGTCGACGGCGGGCGTGTGGCTGTTCAGCTTCCTGCGCGGGATCGGCCAGATCGACGTCATCATCAAGCTGTCCTACGTGGTGTTTCTCGGCATCATCGGCGCGCTGATGCTGAGCGAGGGGCTGCGGGCGATGATGCTGCATTCCGCCGGCAAGCCGCGGTCGAAGAAACCCACACGTACCTGGCGCGACGCGCTGCCGTTAAAGATGCGGTTCCGGCGGTCACGCTTGTATATCAGCGCCCTGCTTCCCATCGGCGTCGGCGTTTTTGTCGGGGTGCTGTCGGCGATCATGGGCGTCGGCGGCGGCTTCATCATGGTTCCGGCGATGATCTATCTGCTCGGCATGCCGACGGCCGTCGTGGTCGGAACATCGCTGTTCCAGATCATCTTCGTCACCGCCAACGTCACCATGCTGCAGGCGGTGATGAATCAGACGGTGGACATCGTCCTCGCCCTGCTGCTGCTGACCGGCGGGGTGATTGGCACACAGATCGGAGCCCGTTTCGGCGGCCGGTTGCGGGGCGATCAGTTGCGCGTGCTGCTGGCGGTGATGGTGCTGGCGGTGTGCACCAAGCTCGCATTCGATCTGGTCGCCACGCCGGACGAGCTGTTCTCGCTAGGAGGCGGAGGGCACTGATGATCGGTGCAAGGACCATCGCCGCCGCCTTGGCGGTTGTTGTTTTGGCGGGGGCGCCCCGTCAGGCCCGTGCCGCCGACGAGTTGGTCGCCGACATTTCCCAGCACCTCGTCGCCATCACCACCGGATTCACGGGGGCCGATGTGCTGCTGTTCGGGGCCACCGAAGGCGCCGGCGACGTGGTCGTCGTCGTCCGGGGCCCGGAGGAAAGGCAGAAGGTGCGCCGCAAGGGACGCGTGGCGGGAATCTGGCTCAACGAAGCCGAGATGACGTTCGAAACCGTGCCCGCGTTCTATGCGGTTGCTGCAAACCGGCCCCTGCACGAGTTCGTGCCCGAGCGCGTCGGCGCGCGTCACCAGATCGGCCTTCGCCATCTCCGCCTCACGCCTCCCGAGGGCGCCCATCCCGAAACGGTCGACGATTTCAGCGAAGGCCTGATCCGCAACAAGCAGACCGACAGGCTGTACAGTCGGCAGCCGGCGCGGATCGCTTTTCTCGGCAACCGGCTGTTCCGCACCGACATGCATTTCCCGGCCAACGCTCCGGTTGGCACCTACACGGTCCAGACATTCCTGATCCGCGATGGTGACGTCGTGAGCGCCGGCATTACCCCGCTTGTCGTCGGCAAGGTGGGGTTCGAGGCCGGCGTGTTCGACCTGGCCTACTGCCATTCCCTCGCCTATGGCGTCCTTGCCATTCTGATCGCGGCGATGGCAGGATGGTTAGCCGGCTTGGTCTTCCGCAAGGATTGACGATGGTCAACGATCGAGACGACCCGAAGTCCGGCGACGGTGGCGACGCGCAGTCCGCCACCGCGGAGCGAACCTTCCTTTGCGTCGTCGACGAAAGCGAGGAGCTGCATCAGGCCCTGCGCTTCGCCTGCAACCGGGCGCGTGCAACGGGTGGCCGTGTCGCATTGCTCTACGTCATCGAACCGGCGGAGTTCCAGCACTGGATGGCCGTCGGCCACCTGATGGCCGAGGAGCGGCGCGAAGAAGCGGAGGAAATGCTTCAGGTCGTCTCGTCGGTGGTTCAGAAGCTGTCCGGCACGACGCCGGTGATCTACATCCGCGAGGGCAAGCTGACCGACGAGATGATGGCGCTTCTGGAAGAACAATCCGGCGTGTCGGTGCTGGTGCTCGGGGCGGCTGCCGGGGCGGAAGGGCCGGGCCGGCTGATCTCGCACGTGCTGAAGCGGATCGGCAAATTGCCGCTACCGGTGACCATCGTTCCGGGCGGACTCGAGGACGAGGAGATCGACGCGATTTCCTAGGGGGTCGGCAGCTCCAGTCTTCTATCCCGAGCGAAGATACTGCACGGCCGCGTCGCGCTCGAACAGATAGAGAAGCGTCCTCAAAACCGTGCCGCGATCGCCGGCGAGCTCCGGATCGCGTTCCAGGATCAGCCGCGAGTCGTCCCGCGCCGCGCCCAGCAGGTCGCCATGTTCGGATAGATCGGCCAGACGAAAATCCGGGAGGCCGCTCTGACGGGTCCCGAGCAGTTCGCCGGCACCGCGGAGCCGCAGGTCTTCTTCGGCGATGCGGAAGCCGTCCTCGGTTTCGCGCAGGATCGCCAGCCGTGCCCGGGCCATTTCGGTGAGCGGCGGCGCGTAGAGCAGCAGGCACGTTGATGGCTTCGAGCCCCGGCCGATCCGGCCGCGAAGCTGGTGGAGCTGGGCAAGGCCGAACCGCTCGGCGTGCTCGATGACCATCACCGTCGCCGCGGGGACGTCGACTCCGACCTCGATTACGGTGGTCGCAACCAGAACGTCGGTCGGTCCATCGGCAAACCGCGCCACCGCGCCGTCCTTCTCGGGTCCTTTCATCCGCCCATGGACCAGTCCGACCCTGCTCGGGAAGATGGAGTCGAGGTGGCGGAAGCGTTCCTCGGCTGCGGCGACATCGATGGCCTCGGACTCTTCCACCAGGGGACACACCCAATAGACCTTGGCGCCGGCCTGGATGCCGCGCCCGGCGGCGGCAACGACGTCGGCCATCCGCTCGACCGGCAAGACCCGGGTATCCACCGGCTGCCGGCCCGGTGGCTTCTCCGTCAGCTTCGAGACCTCCATGTCACCGTAGGCCGTCAGCATCAAGGTGCGCGGGATGGGCGTCGCGGTCATCACCAGGACATCGGCCGCCTGGCCCTTGGCCGCCAGGGTGAGGCGCTGGTGAACGCCGAAACGGTGCTGCTCGTCGATCACCGCGAGGGCGAGATCGCGGAAGGCGACATCGGCCTGGAACAAGGCGTGGGTGCCGACGACGATGGCGCTGGAGCCGTCCGCGAGCCCGGCCAATGCGGTCTCCCGGGTCTTGCCCTTCTCGCGGCCGGTGAGCAGCACCACGTCGACTCCTGCCGCCGCCGCCAGGGGGGCAATCGTCGCAAGGTGCTGGCGGGCGAGAATCTCGGTGGGCGCCATCAACGCCGCCTGGGCGCCGCTCTCGACGGCGTGCAGCATGGCCAGCAGTGCGACAACGGTCTTACCGCTGCCGACGTCCCCCTGCAGAAGCCGCAGCATCCGGGTCTGCTCGGCCATGTCGGCGAGGATCTCGTCGAGAGCGCGGCGCTGCGACTCGGTCAGCGTGAAGCCGAGTGCCGCCGCGGCCCTGTCCGCCAGCCGGCCGGCACTCTTCACCGAGCGCCCGGCGACGCGCCGTAGGCGGCGGCGCATCAGCGCCAACGCAAGCTGGTTGGCCAGCAGTTCGTCGTAAGCGAGGCGGGCACGTGCCGGCGACGTCGGCGAGAGGTCCGCCTCGGACTGCGGCGCATGGACCGCGTTGAGCGCCGTCCGCCACGCCGACCACCTCATCTTTTCCTGGTAGGCCGGGTCGAGCCATTCTTCGAGTTCGGGTGCACGCTCCATTGCTGCTGTGGCAATTCTTGTCAGCACGCGGGCCGAAACCCCGGCGGTCAGCGGATAGACGGGTTCGACGGTGAGTACGCTGTCCCGCTCGGCCTCGGCGACGACATGGTCGGGGTGGGTCATCTGGATTTCGTCGCCGTAGTGTTCGACGATGCCGCTGACGATCCGCGTCTCGCCGACGGGTAGCGTCCGCTGGAGGTAGTCTGGGCGGGCGTTGAAGAACACCAGCAAAAGAGAGGCGGTGCCGTCGTCGCACTGAACCTTGTAGGGCTGGCGCGCCCGCGCCGGAGGGTGGTGTCCGCGCACCGTGACCGTCAGCGTCGCCACCCGTCCGGAGCGCGCATCGGCGACGGTCGGTGCGTAGCGGCGATCAACGATCGCCGAGGGGAGGTGCCACAGCAGATCGACGACCCGCGATCCGCACAAGCGTTCAATGGCCTCGGCGATCTTCGGGCCGACGCCGGGAAGGGTACGCGCCGGTGAGAACAGCGGGTAGAGGATTTCGGGACGCATGGTGGCAACGCTACGGCTGACAGGGTGACGACAACCCGCTATATCCTAGGCGCCGCCGGAGAGGACACCAATGCCCGAATCCCTGGACAACAATCGCAAACGAGTGCTGTTTCGCAGCCACCACACCGGGATGAAGGAGAACGACCACCTGTTCGGCGGTTTCGCCGACGAGAACCTCGCGTCGATGACCGACGAGGATGTGGCGTGGTTCGAATCCTTGCTGATGAATCACAACGACATCGATCTTTACAACTGGGTGATGGAGAAGGAACCGGTGCCGCCGAACCTCAATCACCCCGTGATGGAGCGTCTGCTCGCGTTCAAGAACGCGCTCTCGGCACGTTGACGATACCTTCGCTTCGCCTCGCCGGGCCCGGCCGGACGACCATCGCCGGAGCACCGGAGGGCTTTGACGCCCTCGTGGTCGCCGCGCTGTCGGATGACGGACGGGACGTCCTGTTCGTCGCCCGCGATGATGCCCGGCTGGCACGCATGGGCGAGGCCATCGGGTTCTTCGCGCCGGAGGTCGAATGCTTCGAGATTCCGGCGTGGGACTGCCTCCCTTATGACCGGGTGTCGCCAAATCCGGCCATCGTCAGCCGCCGCATCGACGCCTTCTGCCGCCTCGCCGCGAAAGACGGGGCAATGGGGCCGCGCGTTGTCTTGACGACCGTTTCTGCCCTGTTGCAGCGGGTGCCGCCGCCGGAAGCGTTCTCGGCAGCATCGATGACCCTGGTGCCGGGCGAGCGGGTGGAGCTCGAGCGCCTCACGGCCTTTCTCGTCGGCGCCGGTTATGTCTCCAGCAACACGGTTAGAGAACCGGGCGAGTTCGCCGTCCGCGGCGGGATCGTCGACATCTTTCCGACCGGCCGCGCCGAGCCGGTGCGTACCGACTTCTTCGGTGACGACGTGGATTCCCTCCGAACCTTCGACGCGGTGAACCAGCTCACGATCGGCCAAGTGCAGTCGGTCATCCTCCGTCCGGTGAGCGAGGTGCTTATCGACACGCAGGCGATCGAACGATTCCGCTCTGGCTATCGCGAGCTGTTCGGCGTCGCGTCCGGCGACGACCCGCTCTACGAAGCCGTGTCCGCCGGTCGCCGGCACCTGGGCATGGAGCACTGGCTGGCGCTGTTCCACGAGCATTTGGAAACGGTCGCCGCCTACGTGCCAGACGCCTCTGTGGTGCTCGATCATCGCGCCGCGGAGGCGAGGGATACGCGCATCGAATTGATCGCCGAATACTACGCCGCGCGAACCAACGTCGCCGGGACTGGCTTCGGCGCTGCCGGCATGACCTACAACCCCTTACCTCCCGACAGGATGTATCTGAACCACGAGAGCTGGGAACACCTGTTGGAAGGCCGGATGGTGGCAGAGCTGTCGCCGTTCGCGACGGTCGATCCCGCTGCGCTGGATGCAGGCGGACGCCCCGGCATTGATTTCGCCGAAGCGCGGCTGCGCGACGACGTCAATGTGTTCGACGCCGTTGCCGAGCGAATCGCCGAACACGCGCGCATGGGGCGCCGGGTTCTGGTCACAACCGCGACAGCGGGTTCACGCGATCGGTTAGCGGGGGTCTTCGCCGAACATGGCATTCGTGCTCCGACCGCCGTCGACCGATGGGCTAAGGCGCTCGCCATGCCGCCCGGCGGTGTGGCGCTTCCTTTCCTCGATCTCGAGCGCGGGTTCGAGACCGCCGATCTCACCGTCATCACAGAACAGGACATTCTCGGCGACAAGTTGACCCGTCCGCCGCGCAAGCGGACCCGAGCCGAAGCGTTCATCACCGAAGCGTCGTCTTTGACCGCCGGCGATCTGGTCGTTCATGTCGACCACGGCATCGGCCAGTACGAGGGCCTGGAAGCCATCGAGGTCGTGGGTGCGCCGCATGATTGCCTGTGCCTGACCTATGCCGGTGGAGACAAGCTCTATCTGCCCGTCGAGAACGTCGAACTCGTCGGCCGCTACGGTTCCGATGCCGGCACCGCGCAGCTCGACCGGCTCGGCGGGGCGGCCTGGCAATCGAGGAAGGCACGCCTCAAGAAGCGGATCCGCGACATGGCGGAACGCCTGATCGCCGTGGCCGCCGATCGCACCGTGCGGAGGGGCGACGTGTTCAACCCGCCGTCCGGCTTGTTCGAGGAGTTTTGCGCCCGCTTCCCCTATCCTGAAACCGAGGATCAGGCCCGCGCGATCGCCGACACGCTGGATGATCTCGCCAGCGGCCGGCCGGCCGATCGCCTGATCTGCGGCGACGTCGGTTTCGGCAAGACCGAGGTGGCCCTCCGCGCCGCCTTCATCGCCGCGATGGAGGGGCGCCAGGTCGCGGTGGTCGTGCCGACGACGCTGCTCTGCCGCCAGCATTTCCTCAACTTCCGCGAACGGTTCGCCGGCTATCCGATCCGTGTCGAGCAGATATCCCGATTGGTCTCAGCCAAGGACGCCAAGGCGGTGAGGGCCGGCCTTGCCAACGGCACCGTCGACATCGTCATCGGCACCCACGCGCTGCTGGCCAAGGACCTTCGGTTCCGCGACCTCGGTCTGCTGGTCGTCGACGAGGAGCAGCACTTCGGCGTCGCCCACAAGGAGCGGCTGAAGGCGATGAAGGCCGATGTCCACGTCCTCACCCTGACCGCCACGCCGATCCCGAGGACATTGCAGATGGCGTTGAGCGGGGTGCGCGAAATGAGTCTCATCGCAACGCCTCCGGTCGACCGGCTCGCAGTACGGACATTCGTTCTGCCAGAAGACCCGGTCGTCCTCCGCGAGGCGATCTTGCGCGAGCACTACCGGGGCGGACAGACGTTCTATGTGTGTCCGCGGATCGAGGATTTGGCCGACGTCGCCAAGGGACTGGCGAAGCTGGTACCGGAGGTCAAAGTGGTCAGCGCCCATGGGCGCATGCCCGCACGCGACCTCGAGGCGACGATGACGGCGTTCTACGACGGCCGCTATGACGTCCTGCTGTCGACCAACATCATCGAGTCGGGCCTCGATCTTCCCGCGGTGAACACCATCGTAATTCATCGCGCCGACATGTTCGGCCTGGCTCAGCTCTACCAGCTCCGAGGCCGGGTCGGGCGTTCGAAAACTCGGGCTTACGCATACCTCACGCTGCCGCCACGCAAACGGGTGACGCCGGCGGCGCAGAAGCGGCTCGAGGTCATGCAGGCGCTCGACTCCTTGGGCGCGGGTTTTTCCTTGGCCAGTCACGATCTCGATATCCGCGGCGCCGGCAATCTCCTCGGCGAGGAGCAGTCCGGACACATCCGCGAGGTCGGGATCGAGCTCTACCAGCAGCTGCTCGAGGAAGCCGTGGCCGCAGCGCGGGGTGGGGAAGGGCAGGCGATGGAGTCCGCATGGAGCCCGCAGATCTCCATCGGCCTCAGCGTGCTCATTCCCGACGGATATGTCCCCGATCTGTCGGTTCGCTTGGGCCTCTACCGGCGGCTTGCCGACGTTGTCGACCGCACCGAGATCGACGCGTTCGCCGCCGAACTCATCGACCGCTTCGGAGAATTGCCGGCGGAAGTCGACAACCTGCTTGCCGTGGTCGAGTTGAAGGGGCTGTGCCGGGATGCCGGGGTCGAAAAAGTCGACGCGGGTCCTCGAGGTGCCGTCGTTTCATTTCGTGGCAACGACTTCGCCAATCCCGCCGGCCTTGTTGCGTTCATCACCGATCAGCGGGGAGCGGCGAAGCTGCGGCCGGATCACAAGCTCGTTTACCGGCGTCAATGGGATGATCCGCAAGGCCGCATCGCCGGTGTTCGTGGTTTGATGAGCGAATTGTCGCGGATCGCTGCAGCGGCGTGATCGTTGATGGACGGGGGCCTCCGTTATCCCTTCGGAGGACGGACTTCCAACTTGCCCGCCTTCGCGGCCCGCCACTATCATGCCGCCGTCGGCGGCTTCCGGGAGGCGCCGCTTTGCCAACAGCCTGCCCAAAAGAGGATCTGATCCGATGCTGAAACCGATCGCCGCCGCCATGGTTGTTCTGTTGCCGCTGACGGCGCACGCGGCCGACTCGCAGAGCCGATACGCGGTGAAGGGCGCTGGCCGCGCGAACTACTCCCTATACGTGAAGGCGGCGGACGAGCAATCGAAGCTTTACCCTCAGTTCGTCGGGTGGCTGGAAGGATACTTCTCGGCGATCAATCAGTTCACGCCGGACACCTACGACATCGCGCCGTTCGTAGACCTGAATGTCCTGGTGAATTTGATTTTGAGTAATTGCCGGAAGAATCCCCAAGTCAATCTGGCGCAGATGGCTCAAGCGGCCACCAAGTCCGTAAGTGCGCAACGCCTGCATGAAGCGTCGCCATTGATCGAAGCGCGTGTCGGCGAACGAAAGCAAATGGTCTATCGCGAAACCCTTCGCCGGGTTCAGCGCGAACTCGCCGAAGCGGGCTATTTTGAAGGCGATATCAATGGCCTGTTCGGCGAGGATTCGGTAAAGGCGCTGGAGGCTTTCCAGGCGGATCGGAGCCTGACCGTTACCGGCGTGCCGGACGCGCCGACTCTGGTGACGATCTTCAGCGATATCGCCGCGTCGCAGCCGAGCGAGTAGCGGGTTCATCCGCTCCCGCGCCCGAGTAAAAAAAAGCGGCGGTCACGAAACGTGCCGCCGCAATGGGCGCTGTCGAGGGTAAATTCAGGTTGCTTTGCGCCGCCTGCGGATCCAGCCGAGGCCAACCAGCCCAGCGCCCAGCAGGGCGATCGACGACGGTTCGGGGATCGAAGCCCCCTGGATCGGGCCGTCGATGACCAAGCGCAACTCAATGACGAGATCGTTGAAATCCGAATCGCCGCCGCCGAGGGTATCCTCGAAACCGACGAAGTAGTGGTTGTTGTCCGCCGCGTCGACCCACGTAACCATGTGGTCGAGCCCATCGGCGTTTATGGTATCCGCGGACGTAAACGTCCGATGCGGCGACTGGATCGCCAGCAGGAAAGTATCGCCGAGCTCGAACAGGTTGCCGAGGTTGACCCATTCCTCATCGGCCGATTCCCAATCGGTCGGTCCGCGGACGGTGAACAGACTTTGGGATTCGCCAGCCTGTCCATTGTCCCAGGACATCACGCCGAAATCGTTCTCATAGCCGGCGTGCCGCGCCCGCGCGCGGACTTCCGCGTCCTTTGACGCGATCTCCCACAACGCATCGGCGGTGTCTGAAATGCGGTTAAGCTCGTAACCGGTTTCGGCGAGGATCTGTTGAATGGATTTCTCCCAGGTCACGCCGATCTCGGTGAAGGTTTCCGGTCCGGTCGGCACAGCGTGAGCCGCGCCCGAGAAGCTCAGAAACGCGACCGCAGCGGCACCACCGATCAAACGTCCCCGAAGGGTGCCGCTGGTTTTGGTCTTGTTTTTGGCGCGATCGTTAAACACGAACGTGCTCCTGTCCCAAAATGCGCCCCCCGACGCAATAAACTCATCCAGGCAAATTAATGCAACCCCTGTGCCAACGTAGAAAACTTCTTTGATTTCAAAATATTAGACAATTTCGCCGGGGTGCTGATGGCGACGATTGTAAGAATATCCGACTGTAGGTGACGTGAGTTATCGCGCAATGGTAGATGTAATCGAGAAAATCCTTTTTCTCTCAACGCACTAAGTTGGATTTCGGGGCCTCGAAAGCCTGTAAGGATCTCCGACATGTACCGTCCCGAGGGTTGACAGTGGGCGCGCTGCCCGCGTCACGCCAGATCTTCCGTAGCGCGCTGCCGCGAGGTCGCGTAGTAAGGTTTGTGACACCGACATGCCGAGGAGTCACTGATGCCATTCCGAGTATTTCTGCCGTTGTTCGCCACGCTTATGGTTGCCTCCACACCCGTCCTGGCCGAGCAGATCGGCAGCGTCGATACCGCCTTCAAGCTGATCGGTCCAGACCACAAGATCGTCATCGAGGCCTTTGACGACCCGGCCGTCAAGGGCGTCGCCTGTCACCTCAGCCGCGCCAAGAAAGGTGGTGTTTCGGGAGCGGTTGGATTGGCCGAAGATCCCTCTGAGGCTTCCATCGCGTGTCGCCAGGTTGGTCCGATCGTCATCAGCGACGGCATCGAAGATGGGGACGAGGTCTTCAGCAAGCGCACCTCGGCGATTTTCAAGCGGACCCACGTCGTCCGGTTTCTCGATCGCAAGCGCAATGTTCTGGTGTATCTGGTCTACAGCGACAAGTTGATTGACGGCAGTCCCAAGAACTCCATCTCGACCGTGCCCGTTCGGCCGTGGACAGGGGCCGGCGGCAACTGATTCGCGCCTGAACGGAGAGGATGCATGGGATATCAGGAGAATCCGGCTGGGTGTGCGAATCGGGTGGCCGCCAACGTCGGCGCGTTACTTTCGGCGCTCGTGATGCTTCTTTCCGGTTGTGCTTCGGTGGGAGACGTCGGGAACCCTGTCGCCCGCAAACTAACCTGGTTCAGCTATCTCAATGGCGACGACCTGCGTGCGGGTTGCGTCCCGGGGGCTCCGGCGCGCTTTCGCTTCGTCCACAACGGCGTCTACATCGAGCAGGTGCGCACGTACGACATCGAAACGGGGCCGGTCGGCAGCGACAATCATGTGCTGCGCTACCGCGTTGTCGGCCCGACCAACGTTGGCACCCTGTTTGTCCACGAGCCGCTTGACGTCTTCGCACCCGGTCGGGGCGACCTTGGCGAAGTGCGGCTCGCCGACAGGGACATGGATGACTTGGACGGCGCACTTGCCGCAGGTGGATTCTTCGATCCGGCGCCCAAGGGATTGGCGTTAGCGTCCGAGGATTTCTATTGGCTCGCATCGGCGTGCGTCGGCGGGCGGTTCGTCTTCAACGCCTATCGTTGGCCGGCGCCGAGGTACGAAAACGCACGGTTTCCGGACCTCCTGCTGGCTTGGGACCGAAGTGGCGTGCCGCTCAATCCGCCGCGCCGGACCAGCGTTGAGGAACTCGTCTTCGGCGGGCCCAAGGATGTGAGTGACGAAGCCTTGAGCTTCAATCTGAAGGTCGGCGAGAACGGCCTCGTCGGCGTGGCGCCGCTGTTCCGTTAGCGAGATGCGGTCTAGGAATTGGCGTCGGTCATCGCCGCGACGTCGAGCATCCTGGCCAGCACGCGAGGCTCCTGGGCGCCTGAAATCACCATCTCGCCATTGAACACGAACGTCGGTACGCCGTTGACGCCGAGCCGGTGGGCGCGGGCGTTCTCGTCCTGGATCAGGGCGACATCCTCGTCGCTTTCCAGGTATTCGCGGGTGACGTCGGCGTCCAGGCCGAGGTTCTTGGCAACGCGCACCAAAACATCGGTGTCGCCGACGTTGCGGCCGTTGACGAAATGCTCGAAGAACAGTGTCTCGACAGCGGCCTGCCCCTTGCCAGTCGCGTCGGCCCGGCGAATCAGCCGATGGGCATCGACGGTACTGGGGGTCCGGCGAATCCGGTCAAAGGCGAAATCGATTTCGACCGATTGTCCGGCGTCGGCGATGGCGCCGAACACGCGTCCCACGCGGGCCTCGCTCCCGAACTTGCGGACCAGGTAGGTGCTGCGGTCGAGGCCCTCCGGCGGCATGTCGGGGTTGAGAAGGAACGGCCACCAGCCGATCCGAGGATTGAGGTGCGGGCGTAACGCCAGCGCCTGTTCGAGGCGGCGCTTGCCGATGTAGCACCACGGGCAGCCGGGATCGAAGATGACCTCGATCAACATGGAGTGGCTCGCCAACGCGATCGGCAGAGTGTGCCGACGATAACCCTCGGCTCATCTGGCATGCCTGTTTGCCCAATCAGACGTTGACCCGGCCAATCCGCTGCGCCTAATGATGAGGGCGGGCGCGCTGCGGCGGCGGACCGTTGGTGCGTTTCGATGCCTTTGAGCAAAAACAAGGATTTGCATCATGTTGCGTGGGCTTCTGATTGGCTTGCTGGTCGTCGTCGTTGTGGTTGGCGGAGCCATTTTCTTTCTGTTCTCGAACATCGGCAAGATCGTCAAGGAGGCGGTCGAGGATGTCGGACCCCGGGTGACCCAGACGTCGGTGACGCTCTCCGAAGCCGAGGTGGATGTGACGGAGGGCCGTGCGGCTTTGCGCGGCCTCGACATCGGCAATCCAAAGGGATTCGAAACCGACTATGCGTTCAAGCTCGGCGCGATCTCGGTGACCATTGACACCGGGTCGATCGGCGGCGACACGATCGTCATCAAGGAGATCGTCGTCGACAAGCCGGCTGTGACATACGAGTACGATTTCAGCGCCGGCACGAGCAACATCGAGACAATCCAGAAGAACGCCGAGTCTTTTGCCGCCGCGGCCGGCGGCGGTGGCGGCGGCAGCAGCGGCGGCTCTAGCTCCGAGGGACCGAAACTGGTCATCGAAAACCTCTATGTCCGCGGAGCCGAGGTCGCCGTCAGCGCCAAGGGGTTCGCCGGCAAGAAGGCCTCGCAGACCCTGCCCGAAATCCATCTCACAGATATCGGCAAGGACAAAGGCGGTGCCACGCCGGCCGAGGTTGCGCAGGAGGTCATTGCCGCAATTACGGACAAGATCGGCGGCTTCATGGCCGGGATGGACCTCGGCAAAATGCTCGATATCGATATCGGCAAAACCCTTGAGGGCGTAACCAAGGGCATCACCGAAGGGGCCGGGGATGCCGGCAAAATGATAGAAGAGGGCATGAAGGGCGTCACCGAAGGCGCCGGAGGCGCCGGGGACGCGGTGAAGGAAGGCGTCGGCGCCGCGGGCGAGAAGCTCAAAAAGCTCTTCAAGTAGCCCGACACCGACAAGGTTCGACCACTTGCGGGGGCCGGTCCTCGGGACCGGCCCCCCTTGCGTCCGGGTTGATGCCGGCTTCGGCTCTGCTACAGGGTGTCCACATGGTCGGCGACCGCCTGCATGGCGCCGTCGAGCTTCGGACCCTCGGCGTTGATCACCGTCCAGTCGCCCGCCTTTCCGGCGGTTTCCAGGGCCAGGCAGAGGTCAGCGAGCGCGTTGGCGCCGACCGCCCGCGAGGAGGACTTGAGTTTGTGGGCGGCTTTGGCAACGGCATCCGGGGACCGGGACTCGATGGCGCCCTCGATGTCGCGGATGTAGGTCCACGACGGGCCGACGAAATCGCGCAGGACTTCCCGCATCATTCCGGCATCGTCGCCGAACATGGCCGCGAGCGCGAACGGATCGACCGGCGAGGACGGGTCCGCTACGGGGACGTCCGTGCGTCCAGTGCCCGGTTCCTCCACGGGCGCCGTTTCGGCCAGGTCACCGCGCGGCATCCAGGCTTCGATCATCGCCTCCAGGCGCGGCATTTCGACCGGCTTCGGCAGGACGTCGTCCATGCCGGAGTCATAGCAACGCTCGTAGGAGCCCTGGAGCGTGCTCGCGGTGATGGCAACGATCGGGGTGCGCCGGTCGGAATCGCGCTCGGCGTCGCGGATCGCCCGGGCCAGCTGGACACTTCGAAAAACTCTAACCTATTGGCGGCGTGACGCCGGAGTTGGCACCGGGCGGCCTGTCTTGTCGGCCTTTCGGGCCGGTTTTCCGGTTTTCGATGTCGGTTTCGGGTGTTTCGGAGCGGGTTTTCC
>Ga0209785_1000146_pt1 | contig 27709 bp, 32 predicted proteins | sample WorMetG1BERMUDA2_FD_187403 | JGI IMG/M metagenome (GOLD analysis project Ga0209785, IMG submission 187403) | Marine gutless worms symbiont microbial communities from Max Planck institute for Marine Microbiology, Germany - Inanidrilus... ...
CTTCAAAATGAACGCGATCTGCTGTTCCGAAAACCTAGATTTCCGCATCGTTCTTCCTCGTCCTGCCAGCCTCTACATTACGAGAAAACTCGCGCTTCAGGCGGTCCAGTTTTCGGGGTTCAGGTCAGGGCCGCCGTCGATCGGGCCGCCGCGCAGGTCCGCCGCGTTGGGCACCAGGCGTGAGCAGGCACTCTCGTAGCGGCACCAGGCCGCCGCCGCCGGCAGGTGGATCTGCGGGTCCGGGTCGGTCAGGCGCTTGTGATAGGCGCTCAGCAGGTCGTGGCGCTCGGCCGGCGGGACCTGCTCGGCGAAGTGGCGCTTGGCTTCGGGGAACAGGCGCTGCATGCCGTGCAGGAACCAGTCGAGTTCGTCGCGGCGGCCGAGGAACACGCCGCGCAGGACGAAGCCGAGGCAGCGCTCGGCATAGGTCTGGCCATAGGCCAGCGCCAGCGTCGCGCCCCAGGAGCCGCCGAACACCAGCCAACGCTCGACGCCGAGGTGGCGGCGCAGCCTCTCCAGGTCCTCGATCAGGTGCTCGGTGGTATTCTCGGCGATCTCGGCGTAGGGCCGCGAGCGGCCGGCGCCGCGCTGGTCGTAGACGATGATGCGGTAGAACCGCGGGTCGAAGAAGCGCCGGTGCACGGGCGCGCTGCCGGCGCCGGGGCCGCCGTGCACGAACACCACCGGCACGCCGTCGCGGCTGCCGGATTCCTCCCAGTACATCTCGTGACGGCCGTCCAGGTCCAGCCAGCCTTGCGCGTTCGGCTCGATTGCCGGATATAAGGTGATGCGGGCGGCGTGGGAATCCATGAACCTCGACCGGAAAAAACCAACGAGCGGGCATTATAGCGGGCGCGCCACGGAGGACCAGATGCATCACCTCATTCGACTTGCCGCGGCATCGGTGGCGCTTCTCGTGCTGGTTCTGCCGGCGGCGGCCGAGACGGCGCTGCGCGAGATCGGCGCGGCGCGGGTGGTCGAGGTAGTCGACGGCGACACCGTGGTGCTGGACCGTGCCTTCGACGGCGCCCGCCAGGTGCGCCTGGTCGGCACCCAGGCGCCGAAGCTGCCCTTGGGACGGCGCAACTTCCCGACCTGGCCGCTGGCGCCCGAGTCGAAAAAGGCGCTCGCGGACCTGGTGATGGGCAAGCGGGTGACCCTGCGTCACGGCGGCCGCCACATGGACCAGCACGGCCGCCTGCTCGCCCACCTCTACACCGACGACGGAAGCTGGGTGCAGGGACGCATGCTGCGCCGGGGCATGTCGCGGGTCTACACTTTCCCCGACAACCGCGCGCTCGCCGCCGAGATGTACGCCCAGGAGCGCGCCGCGCGGGAAGCCGGGCGCGGCATCTGGGCGCTGCCCTACTACGCCCTGCGCACGCCCGAGGGCGCGGCCGAGCACATCGACACGTTCCAGGTGGTCGAGGGCCGGGTGGTGCGGGTGGCCAAGGTGCGCGCCAACGTCTACTTCAATTTCGGCCGCAACTGGCGCGAGGACTTCACCATCACCATCGGCTCGCGGGCGCAACGGCTGTTCCGCGACGCCGGCGTCGACCTGCTGTCGCTGCAGGGCCGGGTGGTGCGCGTGCGCGGCTGGCTGCGATCGCGCAACGGTCCGATGATCGACGCCACCCACCCGGAGCAGATCGAGGTCCGTTGAAGCCGCAGTCGATCGAGGTTTGTCGTTCCAATCCGCACCGCTTGGCCATATTATCGACAAAACCGGCCGTTCGGCGGTTTTGAAGGTCAATCCGGAATGGGAGGGTGGCGATGGCGACGGAACCGCGGCGGCAGCGCGGCAACGGTGACGAGGCGCCGTCGCTGACCAGCCGCGTCTACGCTCGCCTGCGCCAGGACATCATGGACGGCTCGCTGTCGCCCGGCGCCCGGCTCAAGGTCGAGGAGCTGCGCCGCCAGCTCGGCGCCGGCGCCAGCCCGATCCGCGAGGCGCTCAGCCTGCTGACCTCCGACCACCTGGTCGAGCGGCTGGATCAGCGCGGCTTCCGCGTCGCCCAGGTCAGCAAGGCGGAATTCCAGGAACTGTTGCAGACCCGCTGCTGGCTCGAGGAGCGGGCGCTGCGCGAGTCGATCGCGCGGGGCGGCACCGACTGGGAGGAGGGCGTGGTGCTGGCGCACTACCACCTGACCCGGGCGCCGCGCACGGCCCCCAAGGACGGCCCGCCGGTCGACGCCGACTGGGAGGACCTGCACAAGCAGTTCCACCTGGCGCTGCTGGCCGCCTGCGGTTCGTCGATCCTGCTGCGTATCTGCGGCCAGCTCTATGACCAGAACACCCGCTACCGGCAGATGTCGCGGCGCGCCACCAGCGGCAAGCGCAACATCGGCGACGAGCACGCGGCGATCAAGGACGCGGTGCTCGACCGCGACGCCGACCTCGCCGTCGAGCGCCTGATCGCGCACTACCAGCGCACCGGCGCCCTGCTCGCGGATCAGATCGACTAGCTCAGGTCGCGTCGGCCAGGGCGATGATGTCGTTCTCGGCGCCGAGCATGACGAAGTCCTCTTCCGCCACCACCGGGTTGGCGCAGATGCCGATGCCCTCGATCTCGACCTCGACCCGGTCGCCGGGACGCAGCCATTTCGGCGGTGTCCGCGCGTGGCCGACGCCGGGCGGCGTGCCCATGGCGATCAGGTCGCCGGGTGCCAGCGTGGTGTAGCGCGAGATCGTCTCGATCGCCTGCGCCACCGGCACCATCATGTCGTCGGTGTCGGCGTCCTGCAGTACCTCGCCGTTGACCCGGCTCTGGATGCGCAGGCCGGCGGCGCAGGGCGGCAGCTCGTCGGGTGTGACCACCAGCGGGCCGACGGCGCCGGTGTCGTCGAAGTTCTTGCCCGGCGTCCACTGGTGGGTCTTGCGCTGGTAGTCGCGCACCGAGCCGTCGTTGAACAGCGTGTAGCCGAACACATGCGCCAGCGCCCGCTCGGCCGCGATGTGCCGCCCGCCGGTGTCGATCACGACCATCAGCTCTGCCTCGTAGTCGAGCTGCTCGGAGCAGCTCGGCCGCACCATCGGCGCGCCGGCCGGCAGCAGCGACGGCAACCCGCGCATGAACAGGGCCGGGTAGTCGGGGATGTCGTAGCCGCCTTCCTTGACGTGGTCGACGTAGTTGAGGCCGAGGCAGATGACCTGGTCCGGCCGCGCCACCGGCAATGCCGGAGTCAGGTCCGCGGCCGGCGTGCCGGCGTCGCCGTCGACAAGCGCCGCGACCCGCGCCGGCAGCCTGCCGCCCAGCGCGATCAGCGGCCGCAGGTCGGGACCCAGCGCCGGATCGAGCGCGCTCAGGTTGACCGCCTCGCCGCCGCGCAGGGCGTAAACGGCGGTGCCGTCGCCGTGTTCGCAGACCATCAGTCGCATGTCGGATCTTCCTTGTCCGGGGTATGTGGGGCTCCTGGCGGATACTTTATATCGAAATAAAATAAATAACGATAAAAAAAATCGATATTTTATTCACATTCTCAAAAAACATGATATTCATTCGCAGCATCGGACGCTGCCCGCTTCATCCGACTCCCTTCCCCCGGAGCAGGATCGGCGCGGCGCAGCGGGGAGAGACATTCAAGGAGGAAGACGGATGAGGATTCCGACGCAGCTCACGCTCGGTGCGGCCCTGCTCGGCCTGCTGTGCGCCGCCCCGGCGGTTTCGGCCGCGACCATCGATGGCCCCGAGGTGTCGTGGAAGATCTCCATGTGGTGCAAGCCCCGCGCCCTGTCGGCGGGCATGGAGATGATGGCCCAGCGCGCCGCCGAAGCGACCGGCGGCAAGTTCCAGATCAAGATCTATTACGGCGGCCAGCTGTCGAAGGCCCGCGAGGGCCTGGACGGGCTGAAGATCAACGCCTTCGAGGGCGCCGCCTTCTGCAACTTCTACCACCCCGGCAAGAACCCGGCCTTCATGGTCTTTTCGCTGCCGTTCCTGCCGCTGGGCGATCCCAAGGTCGACCAGTACGTGCGCCCGCGCATGTTCGAGCACCCGGCGATGAAGGCCGACATGGCGCGCTGGAACGCCATCCCCTATGTCTCCGGCCTGCTCCCCCAATACGAGATCATGGGCCGCGGTGACGCACCGAAGACGCTGGAGGACTGGAAGGGCCTGCGCGTGCGGGCCGGCGGCGGCCTAGGGGCTGCGATGGCTAAGCTCGGCGCCGTGCGCCAGACCATGCCGGCGGCGGAGACCGGTACCGCTTTCCGCCGCGGCACCATCGACGCCGCCGCCTTCCCCTTCACCTATGCCCACGTCGCCTTCGGCACGGCGGAAGCCGCCGACTGGTACACCGGCAACCTGACCCCTGGAACGTCGGAATGCGGCTTCGTGCTGAACAAGACCGCCTACGGCAAGCTGCCGAAGCAGTACCAGGAGTTCCTGATGGACATGCGCGGCCCGATCATGGACGCGATCCAGGCAGCCTACGCCGAGCAGGACAAGAAGAACCTGCCGGCGTTCGAGAAGTCGCTGACCAAGATCGTCTATGACGCGGCCACCCTGAACCGCTTCCGCGAGATCGCCGGCAAGCCGGTGTGGGACGAATGGATCGCCAAGAACAGCGGCAAGTTCGACGCCCAGGGCGTGTTCGACGCGGTGTGGAAGTACGCCGCCGAGGCGCAGAAGTAGGCGGTTCCTAGTCCTCGGGCCCGCGCAGCAGCCGGCGCAAGAATCCGGCGGCGCGGGCCTGCAGGCCCGGCTCCTCGCTCTCGCGCGGGCCGGCGACGTTGAGCACGCGCACCTCCTCCCGCACCAGCCAGTCCCGCACCGGGCCCGGGCCCGTGGCGGGATCGGCGATGCGCAGCGGCCGGCCCAACTCGGCCGCCACACGGGCGGTCAGGGCGGTGCCGCCGCGCAACTCCCAAGCCGTCAGGATCAGCGTCGCGTCGGAGTCCCTGACGTTCAACCGGGTCCGCGCGGCGACGTCGGTCTCCTCGGTTTCACGCACGGGGTAGCGCCGATCGATCGGCCCGTCCTCGGCCCGGCGCCCGCGCGGTACCCAGCCGCCGCAGGCGAGGCCGAGCTCGAGCGCGACGTCGAGCGCGGCCCGATCGGCGCCGGTCTGGCCGCCCGAGACGATCCGCTCGACAGCGCTCTCCTTGGTTTCACCGGTCATCGCCAAAGCATAGATCGGCCGCCCCATCCGGCAATCCCTTTGATGCAGGAGATGGCGTAGACTGGCGGAGCCTGCAACCCGCACGGAGCACGCCGCCATGCCCCGCCGCAACATCGACTTCGCCGACCTCGACCTGACCTCCGGATTCGCGCCGCGCGAAGGCGGCGTCGGCGGCATCTGGGAGAAGGTCCTGGGCGACGACCTCGATCCCGCCGCGAATCGCGGCACGCGCACGCGGCTGCTGCGTCTGGATGCCGGCGTGCAGACCCCGGCGGCGCACGCGCACGACTACTGGGAGGAACTCTACGTGCTGTCGGGCAGCCTGCTGGTCGCCGATGCGAAAGGGGAGTACCGCCGCGTCGCGGCGCCGGCGCACGCCTGCCGCGAACCCGGCTTCATGCACGGCCCGGTGCGCACCGACGAGGCCTGCCTGCTGATCGAGTTTTCCTGGTATCCGGACAGGCAATCGCCATCTTAACAAAGAGCCCTGCAGGTATCATGATGGCGGCCGGGGCTGGTCGCGACACGCACACAGGGAGTCCGTCGCATGCAGGTACACGATTTTGAATACACGGGTCTCGAGGGGCTGCAGGCCGAGCTGGCGGCGCGCGAGATCTCTGACGGCGACAACATCCTCGTGCAATGCTTCATCGGACGGATCGACAAGGACGACATCGCCGACCTTCAGAATTCGGTGCGCGCCACCCTGCCGAGCGCGACCGTGATCGGCGCTACCTCGACCGGCTGAATCATCGATGGCAAGTTCGCGCCGCAGCAGCCGGTGGTCTCGGTCTCGGTGTTCGACAAGGCGACGCTGTCCAGCAGCTTCATTGTCGAGGCCGACGAGAAGAAAATGGCGGCGCGTGTGGCGGAGGCGACCATCCGCAACAACTCCAAGCTGATGATCCTGTTCAGCGACGGCCTGACCACCAACGGCGACGACGTTCTGCAGTCGCTCTACCCGCACACCAACGACCTGATGGTCGCCGGCGGCCGCGCCGGCGACAGTGCCTTCCAGCAGACCTACATCTTCGACAAGGAGAACATTTCCGACGTCGGCGCCGTTGCCGCCTGCATCAACGGCGACATCACCGCGGTCAACCGCTACTACCTGAACTGGCAGCCCATCGGCAAGATCATGACGATCACAGATGTCGAAGGCAACATCTTGAAAACAATCGATAATCAGCCGGTGCGTGACGTATATCGCAAGTATCTCGGCGACTTCGTCGGCGACAACCTGCCGGTATCGAACACCGAGTTTCCGCTGATCAAGCTCGGCCCAGATGGTCAGTAGATCGCCCGCGCCATCGTTGCCATGACCGACGAAGACCATGCCGTGCTTGGCGGTAACATGGAGGTCGGCGACCAGGTGCGGTTTTCCTACGGCAACGTCGACATGATCGTGGATGAGACGAAGAAGTCGATCGGCGCGATCAAGCGCAAGGAACCCGAGGCGATCTTCGCCTACTCCTGCGCCGCGCGGCTGGGGTTCCTCGGCGACGACGTCGGCCTCGAGCTCGAACAGTTCAACAAGCTCGCCCCGAGTGCCGGGTTTTTCACCTTCGGCGAATACTACTACTCGGGCAGCTCGTTCGAGATGCTGAACGGCACCCTCACCGTGGTCGGACTGACCGAGCAGGAGGTGCCGGACGCGGATGACTGGGACGACGACGAGGTGGAACAGGAGGCCGCCCCCGCCGCGCTCGAACCGGAATCGGCGAACCTGTTCGAAGGTTCGCAGTCGCGCGTGCTGCAGGCGCTGATCACGCTGTCGAACACGGTCACCGAGGAACTGGCGGCGAGCCACAAGGAAGTGATCGATTCGATCAACTACGCCTCGCGCATCCAGCGCTCGGTGCTGGCCTCGGAACCCGATTTTGCCGAGGCCTTCGCCGATCATTTCGTGATCTGGGAACCGCGCGACACGGTCGGCGGCGACATGCTACTCAGCTCCTACACCTGGGGCGATGGGCATCTGGTCATCCTCGGCGACTGCACCGGCCACGGTGTGCCCGGCGCCTTCGTCACCCTACTGGCCAACGGCGCGCTGGAGCGCGCGCTGCAGCACGTCGAGCCGGGTGACGTCGGCACCCTTATCCGCGACGCCCATGCGCTGCTGCAGCGAACCCTGGGCCAGCATCAGGACGGCGGCCGGTCCGATGACGGCATCGAGCTCGGCGCCTGCTACGTGCCGGAGAGCGGCCAGGCGCTGACCTTCGCCGGCGCCCGGTTCAGTCTGTTCGTCGTCGACGGCGGCATCGTTTCCGAGATCAAGGGGACCAAGAAGGGCATGGGCTACCGCGGCATCGCGCCGGACCAGGCCTATGAAAGCCACAGCATCGCGCTGAACCCCGGGCGGTCGTTCTACATGACCACCGATGGACTGACCGATCAGGTCGGCGGCGAGTTCCGCCGCATGTTCGGCAAGAAGCGGTTCAAGGAGTTGCTGCTGTCGCTCGAAGGCCGCCCGATGAACGAACAGAAACAGGCGCTGATGGACGCGCTGATCGCCTATCAGGGCGACGAGGTGCGCCGCGACGACGTTTCCGCCATCGGGTTCAAGGTGTAAGCCGATGAAACCGATCAAGATGGACGCCACCGCGCGCACCCCCGCCGTCGCCTTCGACTTCGCCGCCAACCGTTTCGCGCTGAGCGGCGAATCCTATCCCGAGGACGTGCGCGAGTTCTTCGATCCGCTACTGGATCCGTTCCGCACTCACCTGGAGGAGACGTCCGGGGCGGACATCCGCTTCGAGGTGCGGCTGACCTACTTCAACAGCGCCAGTTCGCGCATCCTGCTCGAATTCATCGACGGCCTGGATGACGCGGCGAAACGCGGCAACAGCGTCGAGATCGTCTGGACCTAGGCCGAGGACGACGACAACATGGCGGAATTCGGCGAGGAGTTCGCCGAGGACGTCGAGGCCGCCGCGTTCACGCTGGCGCCCTTTTAACCGCCCGAGCCCGACAGCCGCGCCGCGTCGATGCCGGCGAGGCGACCAAGGATGACGGCGGTGAGCAGGCCGTTGCCCGACAGGTAGCCCCAGTCGGCCGGGCCGGAGATCCCGCGGGCGGCACCGCCGCCGGCGTAGAGGTTGGGCAGGGCGCCGCCGTCCGGGCGCAGCACGCGGGCGTTGGCGTCGACCACCAGGCCGCCCTGGGTATGGAACAGCGAGCCGGTAACCCGCACGGCGCGGTAGGGCGGGACGAGCGCTGGTTGGCTGGTGAAATCGCGGCCGAACGGGTCGGTGGCGCGGCCGGCGGCGCAGGCCTCGGCGGCGTCGAGCGTCTCGGCCAGGGCGTCCGGCGGCAGGTCGCAGATTGTGGCCAGCTCGGCGGCGGTGCCGGCGCGGCGCACGGCGCCCATCTCGTCGGCCTGGCGGTAGTCGTCGAAGTCCTGGGCGAAGTCGTGCAGGCGGTCGTCGAAGATGTTCCAGGCGAGGCCGCCGGGCTGCGCCATCACCCGCTTGCCCTGCTCGGAATGCCCTCGTGCTCGTTGGAGAAGCGGCGGCCCTCGATGTTGACCTGGATGCCGCCGCGCATCATCAGCGCCCAGCTGATCAGGATGCCGTGCGGATGCGCCACCGAACCGTGCCCCTGATAGGCGCCGAGGTCGACGCTGGCCGCGCCCAGGCCCTCGCCCCACAGCAGCGCGTCGCCCTGATTGCCGGCGTGACCGAAGTAGTTGGCCTCGGCCATCTCCGGGATCAGCTTGCGGACCAGGTCCGGGTTGCCGCCGTAACCGTTGCAGGCCAGGATCAGCGCGCCGCAGCCGACGCGGTCGGTGCCGCCGTCCGGGCGCACGAAGGAGAGCCCGGCGACGCGGCCGTCCCGCTCGGCGAAGAGGTCGGTGACCCGGGCGCCGGTCAGCACCTCGATGCCGGCGTTCTCGGCCGCGCGGGTCAGGGACCCGATCAGGTCGGCGCCGCGGCGCGACACCGGCGCGTGCATGCGCAGACGGCTGTGGCCGGGATACAGGAACCCCCCGACCAGGGTCAGCTCGACGCCGTGGGTTTCGCTCAGCCAGTCGATCGCCGGGCCGGATTCGGTGCAGACCACGCGCACCATGTCTGGATCGGTCTCGTGATGCGCCTTGGCGAGAATGTCGTTGGCCATCAGCTCGACCGAATCCTCGATCCCTTCGGCGCGCTGGATCTTCGTGCCGCAGGCCGGGATCATGCCCGACGACAGCGCGGTCGAACCCTGCGGCACCGGGTCGCGCTCCAGCACCAGCACCTCGGCGCCGCCGTCGCGCGCCGCCAGCGCCGCGCTCAGCCCGCAGGCGCCGGCGCCGACGATCACCACCGGCACACGCAGCTCGAAGTCGACGCCGTCGGCGGGCAACACCGGCACGCTCAGTCTCCGAACGTCACCGCCGCCTCGGCGCAGGTGGCGATCTCGGCGATGGTGGAGAGCGAGGCGATAGACGAGTCGTGGGCGGCGTCACTGAACGCGGCGCAGCCGTCCTCGAGCACGATGCAATGGACGTCGCGCACGTGGGCGTCGCGCACGGTCGAGGCGACACCGCCGTTGGTGACGATGCCGGCGAACACCAGGGTCTCGACCCCGGCGCGGCGCAGCACCCAGTCGAACCGGCTCATGTAGAAGGCCGAGAAGGCGACCTTCTTGACCTTCAGGTCGGCGGGCTGCAGGTCGTCGATCAAATCCTGGCCCCACAAACCGGGCGCAAAATCCCCCCTTTGAAGGAACGGCCGCAGATTCCTCAGGTGCGGCGAGATGAACGGCTCGCCGCCCCGGCCCGGGACCAGGGTGAAGTGGGTCGACGCGATCCAGCCGCCGGCCTCGCGGACCCTGTCGGCCAGCGGCACCAGCCGTGCCGGCAGGGCGGCGATCGCCTCACTGTTCTGCCCGGCGCGGCCATAGGCGCCGTCCGGGTGCAGGAAGTCGTTCTGCAGGTCGACCAGAACCAGGGCGCTGCGCGCCGGATCGAGATTCTCCATGCTTACCGTTCCCCCTTGCGCCGGATCACCAGGTTGCCGAAATCGTCGACCCGGCCGGCCAGGTCGGGCTCGATGAAGATCGTGGTGTCGGGCTGTTCGAGCAGCGCCGGGCCGGCGATCTCGGTGCCGGCGGGCAGGCTCAGCCGCTCGTAGATTTCCGCCGCGTGCCAGCCGCCGTCGACCCAGACGTCGCGCGAGCCCAGCCGCGCTTCTTCGAGCGAGCTGTCGTCGGCCGGCGCCAGCAGCGACAGGTCGAACTTGGGGCGCCGGCCGATCACCGCGACGCGCAAGTTGAGCACGCGGATGGCGATGCCGTCCAGCGGCCGGCCGTAGACGGCACGGTAGCGGTCCTCGAAGGCGGCGCGGATCAGCTCGACCGTGACCTCGGTCGCGGCGCCGGCGAGCGGCAGGGTGACGTCGACCGTGTGGGTTTGACCCAAATAGGACATATCGAGCTCGTAGAGCGTGTCGATGCCGCCGAAGGCGACCCCGGCGGCATCGAGCAGGCCGCGGCCCTCCTCGGCGAGGCCGGCCATGCGGCCGCCGAGCTCGCCCGCGTCGACCTCGTCGAGCAGGGCGTTGACCGTCTGCGCGAAGTCGTGGCGCATGTCGGCAATGGTGCAGCCCAGGGCGCTGGTCACGCCGGGGAAGCGCGGCACTAGGGCGCTCGCCAACCCGACCTCCTTGATCAGGGCGCCGGCGTGCAGGGCACCGCCGCCGCCGAACGGCATGGCGGCGAAATCGCCGGGCTTGTGCCCGCGTTCGACCGAGACCAGGCGGATGGCGCCGGCCATGCGCGAATTGGCGACGCGGATCACCGCTTCGGCGGCGGCCATGTCGTCGAGCCCCAGCGGCTGGCCGACGTGGGTGGCGATGGCGGCGCGGGCGGCGTCGGCGTCGAGGCGGTCGAGCTTGCCGCCGATCGGCCGCTCGGCGTTGATGCGGCCGAGCACCAGGTTGGCGTCGGTCACCGTCGGGCGGTCGTTGCCGAGGCCGTAGCAGACCGGTCCGGGATCCGAGCCGGCGGATTCGGGGCCGACCTGCAGCATGCCGCCTCGGTCGACCCAGGCGATCGAGCCGCCGCCGGCGCCGATGGTGGTGATCTCGATCATCGGCGTGCGCACGACCAGGCCGAAGTCGATCGAGGTCTGCGCCGCCAGGGCGCTGTCGCCGCCGGCGACCAGCGACACGTCGAATCTGGTGCCGCCCATGTCGCAGGTGATGACGTTGGGAAAGCCGGCGGCGCCGGCGATGTGGGCGCTGGCGATCACCCCGGCGGCCGGGCCGGACAGCGCCGTGCGCACCGGCAGGCGCTGGGCGGTGTCCACCGTCATGACGCCGCCGTTCGACTGCACGATCAGGATCTGGCCGGCGAAGCTGCCGTCGCCGAGCGCGGTTTCCAGCCGTTGCAGGTAGCTGCCGACGACCGGCTGTAGATAGCCGTTCAGGGTCGTCGTCGAGGTCCGCTCGAACTCGCGGATCTCGGGCAGGATGCGCGACGAAGCGTTGACGTGATCGTTGGGCCAGACCTCGCGCACCGCGGCCAACGCCGCCTCCTCGTTGGCATTGTTGGCATAGGCGTTGATGAAGACGATGCAGACCGCCTTGGCGCCGGCGGCGAGCAGGGTCTGCGCCGCCGCCTTGACCTGCTCGGGATCGACCTCTTGATGCACAGTGCCGTCGGCCAGCGTGCGCTCGGCGACCTCGAGGCGCAGGTCGCGCGGCACCACCGGTTCGTACTGGCCCCACAGGCCCCAGGTGCGCGGCCGGTCGCGGCGGCGCATCTCCAGGGTGTCGCGGAAGCCCTTCGTGGTGATGATGCCGGTGACGGCGCCCTTGCGCTCCAGCAGCGCGTTGGTGCCCATCGTGGTGCCGTGCACCACCGTTGCGATGTCGGCGAAGTCGGCCACGCCCGAGCGGATGCCGTCGATGAAGCCGACGGACTGGTCGGGCCGGGTCGAGGGCACCTTGGCGACGTCGACGCTTCCGCTGGTCTCGTCGTGGAAGAAGACGTCGGTGAAGGTGCCGCCGACGTCGACGCCGATGACGTATTTTCCGGCTCCGCTCATGGCGCCGCCCGCAGTTTGTCGGTCGCCGCCTGATCGACGGTGCCGTCGGCGTCGCAGATCACGGCGTAGTCGTCGCGCGCGCCCTCGACCGTGACGTAGCCGAGCAGCACATCGCGCGCCACCGCCGCCGGATCGCGCTCGCGCGCGGCGCCGTAGCCGCCGCCGCCGGGCGATTCCAGATGCAGGTGCTGGCCGCGGCGGATCTTGATGCCGACCATCTTGGAGGCGAAGGGCGGCTCGTGCAGGCCGTCGTCCTGCTCGTAGGCAAACTTGTTGATGGCGCCTGACCCGCCGCCGAGGATGCCGGGCGGGGCGTAGCGGCCGCGCTCGCCGAACAGGAACACGTCGGCGTGCTCTTCCAGGAGCTCGATCTCATAGACGGCGCCGAGGCCGCCGCGGTGGCGCCCCGGGCCGCCGCTGTCCGGGCGCAGCGCCCACTGGGTGAAGAACATCGGATAAGCGGCCTCGAGGATCTCCACCGGCGGGATCGTCGCGGTCGAGATCGGCGCGTTGCCGTGGTTCAGCCCGTCGCCCTCGGGGTGGCCGCCGTGGCTGCCGCCGAAGAAGCTGAACATCACCCAGCGCCGGCCGTCACGGCGGTGCCCGGCCAAGGAAAGCGCGTTGATGGTACCGTAGGCGCAGCCGTTGGAGCGATCGGGCGCGGCCTGGGTGACGGCGCCGAACACCACGTCGATGATGCGCAGGATGGTCTCGGTGTAACCGCCCACCGGTTTCGGCGCGGACACCGACAGCAGGGTGTCGTCGGGAATCACGATCTCGACCGGGTCGAGCACGCCGGCGTTGGCCGGCACGTCGGTGAACACGTGCTTGATGGCGACATAGACCGAGGCCACCGCGGTCGAGTGGGCGATGTTGACGGGACCGTCGCAGGTCGGCGACGAGCGCGAGAAGTCGAGCGTCATCGTGTCGCCGGCGATGGTCAGGTCGAGCGCGATCTTCAGCGGCGTATCCGTGATGCCGTCGTTGTCGAGCCAGTCGTCGCAGGAGTACGTACCGTCCGGCAGTTCGGAAATGTTCGCGCGCATCAGCTGCGCGGCGCGGGCCTGCAGCTCGGTCAGCGCCGCCTTGACCACGTCGTCGCCGTATTCGTCGAGCAGTTGGCCGAGCCGCCGCTCACCCAGCTCGAGCGCGTTGATCTGGCCGTTCAGGTCGCCATACAGGCTGCCCGGCTGGCGCGAGTTGGCCTGCAGGATGTCAAGCACGTCCTGGCGGAACTCGCCGCGGACGTAGAGCTTCACCGGCGGGATCAGCATGCCTTCCTGGAAGCTCTCGGTCGCCACCGGGTTGTAGTTGCCGGGCACGTTGCCGCCGACGTCGTGCCAGTGCCCGACCGAGGCCAGGTAGCAGAACACCTCGCCGTTCCTGTAGTAGGGCCGCACCAGCTTGAAATCCGACAGGTGGGTGCCGCCGTCGTAGGGGTCGTTGAAGATGTAGACGTCGCCGTCGGCCAGGTCGCCGTCGCGCGCCGCCTTGTCGATCACCGCACGGACCGCTAAGGCCATGGCGCCGACGAAGATCGGCAGCCCCGACTTGCCCTGGATCAGGGTGGCGCCGGTGGCGGCGTCGTACAGGCCGTGCGAGGCGTCGTGGGCCTCGGCGATGATCGGGTTGAAGGCGCTGCGGAACAGGGTCGCGTCCATCTCGTCGGCGATCTGCTCGAGCCGGCTCTTGAGCACGGCCAAGGTGACGGGATCAATCTTCATCGGTCTCGAACCTCTCCCGGTCGTAGCGCTCGCCTTGGGCCAGCACGTCCCCGGTACCAAGCAGATCGTTGAGCTGGCCGAAGTCGAGCATGCGTTCGGCGAAGGGCCGGTTGCTGCCGTGCTGCGCCAGGCTGGCGAAGTAGTCCCCGGCCATGCGCGCGAAGGCGCGCACCAGGCCGCCCGGGAAGATGACCAGGGCGTAGCCCAGCGTCTGCAGGTCGGACGCCGCCATCGGCGGGGTCTTGCCGCCCTCGACCATGTTGGCCATCTGCGGCACCCGGCCGGCGAAGCGGGCGTTGATCTCCTTCATCTGCTCGATCGACTGCGGCGCCTCGACGAAGAGCAGGTCGGCGCCGGCCTCGGCGTAGCGTTCGGCGCGATCGAGCGCCGCCTCGAAGCCCTCGACGGCGATCGCATCGGTGCGGGCGATGACCCGGAAGTCCGCGGAGGCGCGCGCGTCCAGCGCCGCCTTGATCTTGCCGACCATCTCGCCGGGGCTGACCAGGTCCTTGCCGCCGAGGTGGCCGCAGCGCTTCGGCATGGTCTGGTCCTCGAGCTGCACCGCGGCGGCGCCGGCGCGCTCGAACAGGCGCACCGCGCGCTGCACGTTCAGCGCGTTGCCGTAACCCGTGTCGCCGTCGACGATCAACGGCAGGGCGCTGCGCTCGCCGATCGCCGCCATCGTCGCCACCACCTCGCCCATGTCGACGAGGCCGATGTCGGGGCGGCCGAAGCGGGTGTAGGCGATCGAGGCGCCGGACAGGTAGGCGGCCTTGAACCCGGCGCGTTCGGCCAGCACGGCGCCGAGGCTGTCGTAGATGCCCGGCGCGACCAGGATGTCCGGCGCGGCGATCAGGTCCTTGAGGAGGTGCGAGTCGCTCATCGTCCCAGCTTCCTTTCCAGATGCGGGATCAGCCCGCCGTCGCGGATCATCGCCAGCAGGTGCGGCGGCAGCGGATCGCAGGCCAGCTCCGGGCCGTCTTCGACGGCGAGGCGGCCGGCCTCGGCGTCGACCGTCAGGCGCGCGCGCGCCGGAATCTCGCCGGCGCGCTCGCAACGCAGCGCCGGCAGGCCCAGGTTGATGGCGTTGCGGAAGAAGATGCCGCCGAACGACACCGCGACCACGGCGGCGACGCCGAGCAATTTGAGGGCTTCGGCCGCCTGTTCGCGCGACGAGCCGATGCCGAAGTTGCGCCCGCCGACAATGATGTCGCCCGGCTTGACCTCGCGCGCGAAGGCCGGCTCGACCGCCTCCAGGCAGTGGCTCGCCAGCTCGGCGATCGGCGCCTTCATGTAGATGCCCGGCGCCAGCACGTCGGTGTCGATGTCGTCGCCGAAGACCCAGGCTCGCCCGCTCATGATCCGTTCTCCACCAGCATCTCGCGCGGGTCGCGGATCTCGCCGGTGACGGCGGCGGCGGCGACGGTGTAGGGCGAGCCGAGGAATACGCGGGCCTCGCGCGATCCCATGCGGCCGGCGAAGTTGCGTGCGGTCGAGGCGATGCAGGTCTCGCCCGCCGCCAGCACCCCGGCGCCGTAACCGGCGCAGGCGCCGCAGCCGGACGGCATCAGATGCGCCCCGGCCTCGGTCAGGATCGCCAGCGTGCCGTCGGCGGCGGCTTCGGCGGTGGTGCGGGTCGAGGCCGGCGCGACCAGCAGCCGCGTGCCCGGCGCGACCCGCCGGCCCTTCAGCACCCGCGCCGCCATGCGCAGGTCGGCGAGCTTGGCGCCGGTGCAGGCGCCGATGTAGGCCTGCTGCACCCGTTCACCCAAATGTGCACTCACCGGGCCGGCGTTGGCCGGGCTGTGCGGCGCCGCCACCTGCGGCTCCAGGCGGGCGGCGGCGAAGTCGTGGCTTTCGCGCACGGGCGTGTCGGCGTCGCCCTGCCAGGCCTGCACGTCGCCGGGATCGCCGCCGGCGTCTCGGATTGCAGCGGCGGTGGTCGCGTCGGGCGCGACCAGCCCGGCCTGGGCGCCCAGTTCGGCGGCCATGTTGCAGAGCGTCATGCGTTCCTGCATCGACAGGCTCTGGACGGTGTCGCCGCTGTATTCGATCGCCTGGTAGTCGCCGCCGCCCATGCCCAGTCGGGCGCACATCGCCAGCACCATGTCCTTGGCCGCGACCCCGGGACCGAGGGCGCCGGTCCAGCGCAGTCGGATGGTCTCGGGCACCCGGAGCCAGGTCTCGCCGGTGGCCAGCACCCCGGCCATGTCGGTGGCGCCGACGCCGAACATGTAGGCGCCGTAGGCGCCGCCGGTCGGCGAGTGGCTGTCGCCGCCGACCACGAACATGCCGGGCTTCAGGTGGCCGCGTTCGGGCAGCACGACGTGGCAGATGCCCTTCATGTCGTGGAAGTGCCTGATGCCCTGTTCGGCGACCCATTTGCGGGTCAGGTCGAGGATGGTGGCGCTCTCGGCGTCGACCGCGGGCACGTAGTGATCGGTCACCACGACCACCCGGTCCGGGTCCCAGACCCCGACGCCGAGCCGTTCGAGCACCGGCGCGACCCGGCGCAGGCCGCCGGAATCGTGGATCATCGCCAGGTCGACACGGCAGGTGACGATCTCGCCGGGCGTCACGGCGTCGCGGCCGGCGGCGCGGGCGATGATCTTTTCGGCGAGCGTCGCGGCCATCGTCACATCCCCAAATAGGATCTTTTCAGATCCTCGTTCTCGGCCAGTTCGGCGGCGTTGCCGGACAGCACCACGGCGCCGTTCTCCAGCACATAGGCGCGGTGGGCGATCTCGAGGGACTGGAACACGTTCTGCTCGACCAGCAGGATCGCCAGGCCCTGTTCGTGCAGCTCGCGGACCAGCGCGAACATCTCCTCGACCAGCAGCGGCGACAGGCCCAAGGAAGGCTCATCCAGGATCAGCAGCCGCGGCTCGGCCATCAGCCCGCGGCCGATCGCCAGCATCTGCTGCTCACCGCCCGACAGCGTGCCGGCGAGCTGGCCGAAGCGTTCCTGCAGGCGCGGGAAGACCCCGGCGACGCGGTCGATGTTCTCGCGCCGGCGCGCCTTGGCGCGGCGGTAGCCGCCCAGCTCCAGGTTCTCGCGCACAGTCATGTTGGGAAAGATCTTGCGTCCCTCGGGCACCTGGATCACGCCCATCTCGACCATGCGCTCGGACGAGGCGCCGGTGACGTCGGCGCCGTCGATGCCGATGCGCCCGGCGAACGGGCGGAAGATGCCGGAGACGTTGTTATTCAGCGTCGACTTGCCGGCGCCGTTGGAGCCGAGCAGGGCGACGATCTCGCCGCCGGCGACGTCCAGGTCGACCCCGTGCAGCACCTGGACCTCGCCGTAGCCGGCGCGCAGGTCGCGGATCTCAAGCATCGCCACCTCCCGCCGCGTCGCCTTGCGCGGCGATGCGCGAGGCGGCGCCGTGGCCGAGGTAGGCCTCGATCACCTCGGGGTCGGCGGCGACGTCGCGCGGCGCGCCTTCGGCGATCATGTGGCCCTGGTTGATCACGTAGGTGCGGTCCGACAGGCTCATCACCGCCTGCATCACGTGCTCGATCAGCAGGATGGTGACGCCGGCATCGCGGATGCCGCGCACCACCTCGACCACCTCGGTGATCTCGGTCGCGTTGAGGCCGGCCATGACCTCGTCGAGCAGCAGCAGGCGCGGCCCGGTGGCGAGCGCGCGGGCCATCTCCAGACGCTTGCGTCCGGCCACGGTCAGCGACCCGGCCGGCTGATCGAGCATCGCCGCCATGCCCAGCTGCCGGGCGACTTGATCCGCCTTTTCAAGCGCGCCGGCGCGGGCGTGGATGCGGGTGTGGGCGCCGACGGCGATGTTCTCACGCACGCTGAGGTTGGGGAACGGCTGCACCACCTGGAAGGTCCGCGTGACGCCGTGCTGGCAGACCTGGTGCGGGCGCAGCCCGACCAGTTCAAGGCCGTCGAACCTGACCGAGCCCTCGTCCGGCTTGAGGAAGCCCGAGACCTGCGCGAACAGGGTCGTCTTGCCGGCGCCGTTGGGCCCGATCAGCGACACGATTTCCCCCGTTTCGACCCGCAACGACGCGTCGACCACGGCGCGCAGGCCGCCGAAACTCTTGCTCAGGCCGGTGACGTCAAGCATCGCCGCGCCTCCCGCCGGTGATGCGCCGCCACAGCCATTCGAGGAGGCCGACGATGCCCTTCGGCGCGAAGCCGAGCACCAGCACAAGGATGATGCCGAACAGGATCAGGTCGAGCCCCGGGCGGTTCTCCCAGACCAGGCCGATCGCCTCCTTGGCGACCTCGCCGACGCCGTGGATGAAAAAGGCGCCGACCAGCGGCCCGAGCACGGTGCCCAGGCCGCCGATGATCGGCGCGAACAGGGCCTCGACCGACTTCGCCGGGCCGTAGGCGATGCCCGGGTCGACGAACAGGAACTTCTGCACGTAGTAGATGCCGGCGACGCCGATGACCGCGGCGGACATGCAGATCGCGCCCATCTTGACCCGAAAGGCGTTGATGCCCAGGGCCTCGGCGGCGTCCTCGTTCTCGCGCACGGCGACCAGCTGCGCGCCGAAGCGGGTGCGCTGCATCCACCAGGTCAGGGCGTAGGTGATGACGACGAAGCTCAGGATCACGTAATAGAAGCCGTAGGCCTTGAGGAAGTCGCCGGCGAAGTTGAACTGGAACAGCTCGATGGCCCGCGCCGGGTCCTAGTTGAGGTCGAGCTGCACGCCGCGGCCGCCCTCGGTCAGGCCGATGAACGAGCGCGACAGCACGTGGAAGGCTTCCGCGACGGCCAAGGTGATCAGCGCGAAGTAGGAGCCGCGCAGGCCGTAGCGGAAACTGAGGAAACCGACGAAGGAGGCGACCAGCACCGCGCCCATCAGCGCGAACCACATGGTCACCCAGGGATTGAGGCCGTAGCGGAACTGCAGCAGCGCCTGGATGTAGGCGGCGGTGCCGAAGAAGAGGGCATGGCCGAACGAATACTGGCCGCCGAAGCCGCCGAGGATGTTCCAGCCCTGGCCCATCACGGCGACGAACAGGGTCAGCTCGATGAACTCGATCCAGTGGCCCGAGCGTACGAACAGCGGCACCGCCGCGAACGCCGCCAGCAGCAGCAGCCAGCCGGCATATTGCGCCCGCTCGCCCATCACGCGCGCTGCCCGAAGAGGCCGGTGGGACGGAACAGCAGGATGCCGATGAAGATCGCCGAGATGGTGATCAGGCCCAGGCTTTCCCCCAGGTACAGCCGGCCGAGCTGCTCGGTGATGCCGATGATGAAACCGCCGACGAGCGCACCGACGAAGCTGCCCATGCCGCCTAAAACGACGACGGTGAAGGCGATCAGCACGAACAGGTAGCCAAACTGCGGGTGCACGGCGTAGGTCGGCGCCAGCAGGCTGGCGGCGGCGGCGACGCAGGCGGTGCCGATTCCGAAGCTGACGGCGAAGATGTGCTCGACGTTGATGCCGACCAGGCGGGCGCCCTGGCGCTCCTTGGCGACGGCGCGGATCGCCTTGCCGGTGTCGGTGCGGACCATGAACAGCCACAGCATCGCGGTGATCAGCAGCGAGCCGCCGAGCGCGGCGATCTCCGGCCAGACCACGAAGGTGACCCCGAGGTCGAGGCCGTCCAGGTCGTAGGGCACCTGCACCAGGCGCTCGTCGGCGGAGAAGAAGAACAGCGCCGCGTTCTCGATCACGATCGAGATGCCCAGCGTGACCAGCAGGATGATCTCGTCGCGGCCGTGGCTGGTCTTGCCGATGACGCTGCGCTGCAGGGCGTAGCCGAACAGGAAACCGCCGGGCACGACGATCAGCATCGCCAGATAGGGATCGACCCCGCCCAGGTGCCAGACGAAGAACACCCCGTACATGGCCAGCATCAACAGGCTGCCGTGGGCGAAATTGATGATGTGCAGCACCCCGTAGATCAGGGTCAGGCCGAGCGCGACCAGGGCGTAGATGGCGCCGAGGAACACGCCGCTTATGGCCGAGCCGAGCACGGTCGGTCAGCTGTACATCGGGATATTCAGGCCGAACAGGTCCATCAAGGAAATCCAGAAAAGAAAAACGGAACAGCGGGGGCGGGTCGTGCCCGCCCCCGGGAAGCGTAAAACACTGCGCGTCAGGCCGGGCGCGGGAAGATCGCGTCCTTGGTCTTGTGCGAGGCCGGTGCGATGACCTCGATCTCCTTGCCTTGGACCTGCATGACCATGGGCTGGGCGCCCTGGTTCTGGCCGTTGACCATCTTGGTCGGGCCGTAGGGCATGAAGTGGCCGTTCCAGGTGCTCGACGCCATCGCCTCGATGATCTTGCCGCGGTCGGGCGAGCCGGCCCGCTCGATCGCGTCGGCGACGAACTGCATCGCGGTGTAGGCGGTGAAGACCTCGAACGAGAAGCTCTTGCCGGCGGCTTCGGTCTTCTTGCGCAGGGCCTTGGCGCCGGCGCTGCGCGGGTCGACCCAGTGGTTGCAGTCCATCACGTACTGCGCCGCCTCGTTGAACTCGTTGACCACGCTGTACTGCGACGAGGCGCCGCCGAGCACCGAATAGATCGAGCGCGGCACCACCCGCTGGCGCTGCAGCGTGCGCAGGAACAAGACCCCCTCGTTGTAGTAGTGCGACGGGATGACCACGTCCGGATCGAGTTCCTTCAGCTTCAGCGCGATGTTGCGGAAATCCTTGTTCGGGGTCGGGTGCGGCAGGATGCCGACGACCTCGAATCCGGCCGGTTCCAGTCCCTTCTTCATCAGCCCGGCCATGAAGCCGCCGAACGGCGTGGTGTTCTCGTGCACGATGGCGACAGTCTTGGCCGGACTGCCGGCGGCCTTGTTGATGTCGATCAGGTGCTGCACGCCGGATTTGGTGATGACCCCGAAGCCGGGACCGAAGCGGAAGGTGTTCTCCAGCCCGCGGCCGACGATCTTGTCGTTGACGCCGACGTCGACGATGTGCGGGATGCCGTGCTTGGCCGCCGCCTGGGTCGTGGCCAGGCTGATGCCCGAGGCGAAGGCGCCGACGATCGCCGACACGCCGGCGGCATTGGCCTTCTCGACTTCCTGGGCGCCGACCTCGGCCTTCGACTGGGCGTCGCCCAGCACCGCCTCCAGCTTGGCGCCGCCCAGCGACTTGATGCCGCCGGCGGCGTTGATGTCCTCGATCGCGGCCAATGCGCCGAACCGGAATTGCGTGCCGTGCAGCTGCAGGAAGCTGGTGACCGGATGGATCACGCCGATCTTCACCGGGCCCGCCGACTTGGCGATGTGCGGGAACCCGAGCACGCCGGTGGCGGCCAGCGCGGTGCCGGCCGACGCCGCCTTGACGAAGCGCCGGCGGCTCATGTTGTGTTTCTTGATGGTCATGGTCTTACCTCCCTAAATGCTCTTGTCTCGTTGCTCGTTTCTCAGTTGCTCGTTTCGGAAATCTCACGGTGCCGGCGACCAGGACCGCTGGCGCGCGTCGCCGACACGGGACAGGCTCATGCGGTACTGGTAGCGGTCGGGGCGATAGAGCCCGGTGATGAACTCGACCGGGCGGTCGTCGACGTCGAACACGACGCGGCTGACGCTCAGCAGCGGCGAGCCCAGGTCGACGCCTAGGGCCGGCGCCACCACCGCGTCGGCCAGGGTCGCGGTGATCGTCTGCTCGGCGCCGGCGACCTTGACCCCGCCGCGCTCCAGCAGCGTCAGCAGCGGCTGCGCCGCCAGATCGTCGCGGCCATTGTGCGGCCGATGTCGGCGGGCACGTAGGTCGACAGGTAGGAGAAGGTCTTGCCGTCGAGCCGGCGCACGCGCACCGTGCGCTGCACCTCCTCGCCGCGCTCGATGCCCAGCGCCCGGGCAACGTCGTTGACGGCGGCGACGTAGCCGAATTCCAGCACCTCGACCTCGGTCTGCAGTCCCATCTGCAGCAGGTTCTCGAACAGGCCCTCGGCGTCGGCCTTTATCGTCGCCACCGGCGGCGTGAAGGTGACCCGCGAGCCGCGGCCCTTCTCGCGCACGCACAGGCCCTCGGCGGCCAGCTCGTTCAGCGCCCGTTGCGTGGTGATGCGCGAGACGCCGAACATCTGCGCCGTTTCCTGCTCGCTCGGCAGCAGCGAGCCGTCGGGGTACTCGCCGGCGTGAATCTTGTCGCGCAGCACCAGGTAGACCTGGTGGTAAAGCGGCGTGCGCAGGCTCTCGCCGATGGTTGGCCGGCTCGGCTGTCTGGATCCGCTCGCAGCCGTCCGTTGTTTGATGATACCGCTGATCCTGGTCGGGCACCTCACCGGCTGTCAGGCGCCCTCGCGCTCGGTTTCGCTCGACGAGGCGCGGCAGATCACCGGCCAGTTCGTCGGTGCCGAGATCAAAACACCGCCGCGCAGCATCGACGACCTTCTGATGCTGCTGGACGACTACAAACCGGGCCGCAAACAGGGCCGGTTGCAGGTGGCCGAACAGCGCGCCGCCAGCCAGCCGGACGCCGAGACCCGCGGCGATCCGGAACGGCTGGTGCAGTTCCTCCACCGCCGCGGTCAGGCTCGGGCCCGAGTGGGCCGGGCCACGGACTCGCTCGAAGATTTCAACCGGGCGATCGAGCTGAGCCGGCAACATCTCACACCCGGGCACGACTTCGCCGAACTGCTCTACGACGCGGTGTGGATGGAGGTCGACAACGGCTCGTACCGGCGCGCCACGCGGCTGGCCCAGGAGGCGCACCGGTACTATCGCTGGCCCTACGCCAGCTACAGCGCCCTCGGGCGGCTCTATGCCTGGAGCGGCCGGCTTGACAAGGCGCGCGAGATGCTCGCCGGCCTGCTGCGCGACGGTCAGCGCGACGTCACCACCGATTTCCACGAACCGCGGCTGCGCGCCAACCTGGCCGGCGCCGAAGGCGACTGGCCTCGCGCCGAGGCGCTGTTCCGCGAGACGCTGGACCTGCAGAGCCAGCGCGCCGGCGGCTGGTGGCTGGAATGGTCCAAGGAGGCGACGCGCTACCACATCGCCCGTGCCCTGGTCGGCCAGGGCCGGATCAGCGAAGCCGAATTGCTGATGCGCGACGTGCTGGCGGCGAACCTCCGCCGGTTGGGCAACTCGGCCAATCAGCACACGGTTCTGCTGACCCTGGAGTTGTCCCGCATCCTGGTTGCCGCCGGACGCTTCGAGGAGGCCGAGGCGATGAGCGGCAAGACCGTCGAGTTGTCGAACCTGGCGCGGTTGCCCGAAACGTCCTAGTTCACGTCGAACGCCAAGTTCACCGGCGCCGCGGCGCTGCTCGCGCTCGACCAACTGGCCGAGGCGGCGGATGCTTTCCTGGCCACCGGCCGGCTGCTGAAAGAGCGGGCGCCGGATCAATTCGAGACCTGGTACCGTGATGATCCGAACCGCCTGCTGGCGGTGATCCTGCACGCGCCGACGCGGCTCGAGGACGGCGTGCTCGATACCCTGGCGGCGGCCCGCGCCAGCGCGGTCGGCGCCGATCACTACGACACCGCCGAGATCATGGCGCTGCAGGCGGCCCATCTCGGCCGCCGCGGCGACCGGGCCGGCGCTGTCGCGCTGTACCGGCGGGCCTTCGATATCATGCTGCGCGGCGATGAGCAGAGCGCCGGCGGTAACGAGCAGGACGAGATGCGCCGGGTGCGCCAGATCTATCTGCTTGAAGACTACCTCGAGGTCCTCGCCGACAAGGTCGCCGCCGATCCGGGCGGACACGAGACGTTGATCGCGGAAGCCTACCGGATTGCTTCGGCGGCGCGCGGGCGCCGCGGCCACCGAACGGAAGGCCCTGCGCGCCGGCATCGAGGATCTGCGCGCCTCGCGCAAGGCCCTGACCGGCGAGATCGAGAGGCGCTTTCCGGATTATGCGCGGCTGGTCAATCCGGCGCCGCCGACGCCGCAGACGATGGCACGCAGCTTGGCCGCGGGCGAGGCCGTGCTGGCCACCTATTTCACCCCGCGGCGGGCGCTGGTGTTCCTGCTTCGCCGGGATGGCGGGCTGAAGATGGCCGCCGGGGCGCTGACGCGAAAGGCGTTGCGCCGGCGCGTGGCAGGGCTGCGCCGTGCCCTCGATCCGGCGGCGCAGACCCTGGGCGGCATCCCCGATTTCGACCTGGCGGCCGCGCACAGCCTGTATCGCGACCTGTTCGCCGGCTTCGCCGACGACCTCGCCGGTGTGCGCCACCTGTTCGTGGTGCCGCACGACGACCTGGCGCAGATCCCGCTCGGCGTGTTGACCACCGAACCGCATACCCTGGCCGCGGACCGCGAGGTTCTGTTCGAACGCTACCGCCGGGTGCCGTGGCTGGCGCGGCGGCTGGCGGTTTCCGTCCTGCCGTCCGACGCCGCCCTGATCGCCCTGCGCGCGGTCGCACCCTGGGGCGGTGCCCGGCGCGAACTCGCCGCCTTCGGCGATCCGCTGTTCAACACCGCTCAGGCGGGCACCGTTGCTGCCGGGACGGCAACCGGCGCGGCGACGATGCGCGGCATTGAAAGCTCCCGGCAATTGGTGCTGCGCCGGCGCGCCGCACCGGCGGCCGCGGATTCGCAAAGCGCCGATATCGGCGTTCTGCCGCGCCTGCCCGACACCCTCGACGAAGGCGCGCGATCGCCACCGCGCTCGGCGCCGACCTGACCCGGGACGTGTTCGTCGGCAAACAGGCATCAGAAGGTGTCGTCAAGTCGATGGACCTGAGCGGCCGCCGGGTCCTGGTGTTCGCGACCCACAGCCTGGTCGCGGGTGACCTCGATGGCCTGGCGCAGCCGGCCCAGGCCTTGAGCGCGCCGTCGGTGACCGGTGAGCCCGGCGACGGCCTGCTGACCGTTTCGGAAATCCTCGGCCTGCGGTTGAACGCCGACTGGGTCGTCTTGAGCGCCTGCAACACCGCCTCCGGGGACGGCGCCGGGGCCGAGGCGATCTCCGGCCTCGGCCGGGCCTTCTTCTACGCCGGCAGCAAGGCGCTGCTGGTCACCGGCTGGCCGGTCGAGACGGGCAGCGCGCGGCTGCTGACCACGACCCTGTTCGCGCGCCAGAAACAGCACGACATCGCCGCCGGCGCCGAGGCCCTGCGCCAGGCCAGCCTGTTCCTGATCGACGAAGGCGGCCACCGCGACGTCGCCGGCCGGTTGCAGTTCTCCTACGCCCACCCGATCTTCTGGGCGCCGTTTTCGGTGATCGGCGACGCCGGCGCCGGCCGGGCCGGCGGCTGACGCCATCATCCCCGCGAGTCGGTAAATTTTACATAACTGGCGCGGATTTCCATCCGTGATGTCGAAAACCGGCTGAAATCAGCGGTTTCACAGGCCTGGAACGCTTCTTGCGATTATTCCAGATAGATGACGCCCGGGCGGCCGCCGAACGCGAGACGCGGCAAGCATCCGGGGCGGCGAAACGACGATCGGGGATGGATATGCGACTTCACGCGACCAGAATTTCGGCGGCCCTCGGCGGCCTTATGATCCTGCTCGACGCCGCGGGCGCGCAGGCGGACACGATCATCGACGACTTCGAGAACGCCGACGGCGGCATCTGGCCGCTCATCGCGGACGACCTCGGGCCGATCGTGTCGAACAGCGAAAGCGGCCTGACCGGCGTTGTCGGCGGCGTGCGCAACGCCCAGCTCAATTTCATCTCCGGACCCGGAATCGACCCGGAGTGGGTGAACGCCGACGTTGACGCTTTCAACCCCGGAAACATCGAATACGGCAACGCCGCCGGAAGCCTGGGCAGCGTAAGCCTGACCTACGACGGCGGAACCGGCCTGAATCTCGACCTGACCGACCCGCACGGCAGCGGCACGACAACCGACTTCGACGCCTCGGCCATCCTGATCGACGTGATCATTCCCGGCGGCGGCCCCGGCGGCATCCCCTTCCTGCCCGTCGACGTCTCGCTCACCGACGGATCGGCGACAACATCGACCGTCAACCGGGTCATCAGCGCTATCGGCGTGGTCTCGATCCCGCTGTCGGAATTCATCGGACTCGACTGGAGCGACATCGACGCCATTAATTTTGCCTTCGCTCCGAACGACGTCACCCGCGACTTCATCCTCGGTTCGCTCGAATTCGACTGGGTCGACGAGAAGATTCCCGAGCCGGCGACCCTCGCCCTGTTCGGCGTCGGCCTGCTCGGCCTGGGCCTGGCGCGGCGGCGGCGGAAGTAAAGCTCCAGACCTCGATCATCTCCAGCATTTCGCCCTGCGAATCGAAGCAGCCGGCGACCAGTGGGCCGCCGAAGCCGCAGCCGCCGTCCAGCGTCACCGTGGTCTCCTTGATGACGACGCCGCGGTGGCGGTGATCATACCCGCGCACCAGGCGGCGGAAGCCGGCGTAGGGGCTTTCGATGAATTCGAAGTCGCGGCCGCCCCACCAGAACGAATCGGTCTGCTCGGACAGCGGCCGCGAGACGTCGATGCCGGTGTTGACGAATAAGAGTGTCCCATCCTTGGTGTAGGCGGCGCGGCGCAGGTTGCTCATCAGCGCGTTGTGGCCGTCGACGCCGCGGATGGCGTCGCGCAGCGCCGCGGTCCACTGGCTGAGCCGCAGGTGGCCGCCGTCGGCGGCGTGGTAGGCGTCGGCCATGTTGCCGCCGTAGACCGACAGGGTGGAACCGACGCCGTTCTCCTCCATCCAGCGCAGCACCTCGCGCGGGTTCGGTGCGAACTGGATCTGCAGCGTCTTCTGCCACATCTCCTCCTGGCTGCCGCGTAGGTAGACCGCGTCGCCGATGTCGGCGCCGTCACGCGCCAGGAAGGCGCGGCGGAACATCAGCAGCTCGTCGATGGTTTCGGCGACGTGGCCGCTGCGGCCGAGGAAATTGCCCAGGTAGACCAGGTTGTCGTGCGGCCGCAGATGGCCGATCAGCTCCTCGTGCAGGATGCGCAGCGAGTCCGCCTCGCCATGCACCGAGGCGACCGCCCAGGTGCGGCGCGGCGCCTCGAGAATGGCGAATACATGCTGATCGGACATCGAAGTCGGGACCCCCTGTTCCGGCGCGACATGATCCTCCGGAAGGGGGCCGCCCGAGTCAAGCGGCCGTGAGCAGTTTTTCCAACTTCTCGGTGACCTTTTCCTTGTCGATCTTCTCGACCGCCGCGACTTCGCAGGCGAGCCGGTCGAGCGCGGCCTCGTAAATCTGCCGTTCGCTGAACGATTGGTCCGGCTGCCCGACGTTGCGGTGCAGGTCGCGCACCACCTCGGCGATCGACACCGGATCGCCGGAATTGATCTTGGCTTCGTATTCCTGCGCCCGCCGGCTCCACATGGTGCGCTTGACGCGGGCGCGGCCCTTGAGCGTGGTCAGGGCGTTTTCCATGATCTTCTTCGAGCTCAGCTTGCGCAGCCCCGAGGTCGACGCCTTGGTCGTCGGGACCCGCAGGGTCATGCGGTCGCGGTCAAATGAAATCACGAACAACTGCAGCTCGTGACCCGCGATTTCCTGAGTTTCAACACCGAGGACCTTGCCCACGCCGTGCGTGGGGTAAACGACAAAGTCCCCTTCACTAAAAAGAAGCTCTTCGGCCATTCGTAGTTCTCTCATTCCACTTCAGTGATCCGAACGCTCCGTCCCGCCGCTACGCCGTCCGGCCCGCATCGAGTTCCATACGGGTCCGCAACCGACGCCCTCGGCCGTTCGTCATTCGGATGGTTATTTTTGGGGTTAACCTCGCGGCGAATCGCCCCCTTTGCCCATTAGTCAACCCCGACAATCAAAACCGGCCACGCCGGGCCGGAATTACTTAACTTTGTAATAATACCACAAAATCGGTAAAAAAACACCCCCTAGCGCGGGTTCGATTTAATCCTGGTCGTATCCTGCGGCAGCGAAGAAGTTCTCGCATTCGGTGGGCGTGACTTTCTCGATCCCTTCGGCGATGGCGCTCCACAGTTCCTCAATGG
>Ga0209785_1000147_pt1 | contig 27326 bp, 22 predicted proteins | sample WorMetG1BERMUDA2_FD_187403 | JGI IMG/M metagenome (GOLD analysis project Ga0209785, IMG submission 187403) | Marine gutless worms symbiont microbial communities from Max Planck institute for Marine Microbiology, Germany - Inanidrilus... ...
CGCCTTATTCTCCCGACTTCAATCCCATCGAAATGGCCTTCGCCAAGCTCAAGGCGTGGCTGCGAAAGGCCGCCGCGAGAACCATTGAGGAACTGTGGAGCGCCATCGCCGAAGGGATCGAGAAAGCCACGCCCACCGAATGCGAGAACTTCTTCGCTGCCGCAGGATACGACCAGGATTAAATCGAATCCGCGCTAGTTAAGCCGATTTCAATGCATTGCGATCACCATGCGGTGATGACCGAGCCCGCCGCCGTTCTGCCGCCGCTGAGCGATGAAGAAATCGAAGCGGCCTATCACGATTTCTTCGCCGAGGAGGTTCCGCTGTACTGCGGCCTCGAGGACTCGGCCGCTTTCGTCAGCGATCTGTGCGCACACCTGCCAGCGGAAGAGGGTGCTGCCCTGTTGCGGAATTTCGAGGGTTTTCTCGCCGGAAATCCGGGCAGCGACAAGGCATGGCGTTCGATCCTGCAATTGGCCAAGGTCGCCCGCGCGCGCGGGCTGGATGACGTGCTGGCTCGCCATGAAGCGCGCGTGGTCGGCGACCAACTAGACCAGTTTATCGCCTTCGTGAATGCCGGGACCGAGGCGCGCAGCGTCGTCTTCGTCGCCCACCAGCCGTACTTCCTGATCATGCGCGAGGCGATGTACCTGCGCCGCAACGGTCACCGCGTCTGTTTGATCAGTTACGAGCCGATTTCCGCCAACCTGCGCCCGCTGTTCGAGGCCGCCTTCGACGCCGTCATCGACACCCGGCGCAGCTACCCGCTGCTGCGCCGCTTGCTGTCGCGGTTGCGCCCGGCGGTGTTCCATGTGCAGTGCTGGATGTGGAGTTATTTCCTCGGCCGCCTGGCCCTCGAGTTGCGCGGTGACGCGGCGGTGGTCGGCGAATTCTACGACATCACCTCGATCTACGCGCCACGCGACGTGCTGGCCAGCCACTGGTCGCGCGAGATGGTCGATCTCGACCTGGCCATGGAGCGGTTCGTTCTGCAGGGAGCGGACGCCGTGATCGGCCGATTTCCCGAAGCCATCGCGGCGCGGTGGATGGAAGGCCACGAGGCATCGGCGCCTTACCTGCGCATGCTGCCCTACGCCTGCGCCGAGTTCACCGATTACGGCGACGGTGCGAAATATTCCGACGCGGACGGTGTAACCCGCCTGGTCTATGCCGGGTCGATCATCGTCGATCCGCCGCACCTCTATCCCGAAGCCGGCACCGCCGCCGGGTTCGAGCGGCTGTTGGCGCAGGGGCTGGCGATCGACGTGCTGCACAACCCGCACCAGCCGGTGCGCCGCGAGGATCCGGCCTACGCCGATTTCTTCGCCCTGATGGACCGCTTTCCGCGCTTTCGCATCGTCGACGGGGTGCCGCCGGACGAACTCTCGCGCGCCCTGGCGCCCTATGATTTCGGCATTCATCTGTTCGAATACGACCTCGAGGCGGTACAGACCCGCGAGGATCAGCGCCGAGGCGTGGTCTCGACCAAGATCTTCTCCTACCTGGAAGCCGGCCTGCCGGTGCTGATGAACGCTGAATACGAGGAAATGGCACGGATCCTGGAGGACGGCGGTTTCGGCCTCGGCATCGCCACCGGGGATCTCGACAGGGTCGCCGAGCGGATCGCCGGTTTCGACACCGCCGCCGCCGTTGCCGCGATCAAGGCGTTCAACGAGGAACACGGCATGGACCGCGAGATCCACCGCCTGATCGGCCTTTACGACCGAATCACAGGTACCAGGTGAGCTCCCGCTGGCCCAGCATGCGCGCTGCCGGGGACCAGTAGGTGTTGCGGATGGTCGGCACGTTGCGGCTCATCTTGCAGTATTCGATCCAGAAGAACTCGCGCGAGTCGTCGATCCATTTCAGCCGCCCGGTGCGCTGCATCAGGTCGACGATGTCGTGGTCGATGGTCTCGAACGGCGGCGCGAAGGGCGCGCCGGTGATCACGTTGATCAGGTCGCGGCTGGGCTGGAAGGCGAGCGGCGGCGGCTCCTTGAAGCGCACCTTGTAGGCATCCCCGTCGCGCCGCGCGTTCCACCAGAACTCGTCGGGATTGGCGAGTCCGGTGGTGACGACGTGGTGCGGCATTCTGTGCATGGCGAAGTCGACCAGGCCGGCGTTGTCCAGCGCCGCCGTCGCGTCCGGGTCGCGGAACAGGTCGCGGAAGTGGAAAAAGGCCGGCTCCATGTCGACGCGCGGATGGCCGGCGAGCAGGTAGTCCGCCGGGCCCATGGCGTCGATCATCCGGGCCAGGCCGCGGCCGAACACGTGGTCGGGCGGCGCCATCACGATCACGGCGCCGCTGTCGAGTGCCTGTTCGATCTGGTCGACCACGGCCAGGTAGATCCGATTGCGCACCCAATCGCCGCCGGCGTCGAGGATCTCGGTGTTCACCGTGTGGCCGATGCCGGTCTTGTCGAGCGCGCGCAGATGCCGGCGGATTAGCGGCAGTTCCTGGCTGCTGCAGTAGATGTTCTGCACGATATCCCGCTCGCGCATCAGCGCCGGCAGGTTGTCGGGCAGCATCAGCGACGGGAACAGGGTGTCGCAGAGCATGCGGCTGAACATGTCGCCGTAGAAAACGTTCAACAGGTCGACCCGCTGCGCTGCCGTCGGTGCCGGGGTCGCTGTTGCGATGTCCAGGCGGAAGCGTTGCGGCGCGCAGGATCCGGTGCCGACACGCAGGGTGTCGCCGGGAAGCGTGAAGCCGATCGGCAAGGCGGTGCGCAGGACCGTCTCGCCATCGATCTCGACGGTCAGCACGTCGCCGAGTCGGGTCAGGGCGAACGCGAATCCCGGGCGCAAGTCGCGGCCGGGATCGATGGCAACGCTGTCAAGCACCGACCAGCTCCGGCCGTCGCCCAGCGACAGGACGAGGCCGCCGTCTCGCCAGGCCAGCAGGTAGCCGAAATTCTCCGCCGAACGCCCGCTGCCGCCGCGGGTCGCCGGCTGGTCGCGCAAAAGCACATATTCGCCGCCGTCGCCGGGCAGGTCGGCGAAGGTCGCGCGCAGCCGGAAGTCGTGGTCCGAGAGCACCGCCAGCGGCGCCACCCCGGCCGCGCGAAGGGGCGCGGCGTCGGGAAGGTCGCCATCGCCGTTGCCCGCATCACCGTAGTGGATCAGGCCGTCCAGTGTGCCGCGCCAGCGGATCACGTGGGGCAGGGCATGCCGGGTCGCGATGCAGCCCATCGAGGACGGGTCTGGCGCCATCTCCAGCAGCGTGCGGCAGTGGGCTTCGGCGGCTTCGAGCTTGCCCTCGTACAGCAAGGTCTGCGACAGCGTGTGCCGCGCCGGTTCGTAGTCGGGCTCCAGTTCGAGAGCGCGGGAGCAGGCTTCTTCGGCGGCGTTCCAGTCGCCCTGGATCATGCGCAGGTTGCCGAGCCCGGCCAGCGCCGGGGCGTCGTCGGGATCGGCGGCGATGGCCTTGTCGAACAGCGCCGCGGCCTCGTCCAGGGCGTCATTGCCTTCGTCGTATTTGTAGTAGTGGAAGAGGAACCAGCCCTGCTTGATCAGCAACTGGCCCAACTGCACCTGCGCCTGCAGGTTGTCCGGTGCCAGCTCGACGGCCTTGTAGTAGCAGGTCCGTGCTTCCTCCCAGTCGTGCTGCATGGCGCGCACGTCGGCGAGGCCGATCAAGGCGGTGACCATCTCGCCGTCATGTTTCAGGGCGGCGCGGTAGTGGACTTCGGCCTGGCGCCAGTCCTGCCGGTCGGCGCGGACCGCGCCGAGGGCGGCGTGGGGTTCGGCCCAGTCGGGCTTGGCCTCGATGCTGCGGCCCAGCGCCTCGGCACCGGCGTCGCCCTGTCCGCTGCTGATCAGCGCCAGGCCGAGACCGTACAGCGCCTCGGCCCAGATCGGTTGCAGGCCGACGGCTCTCTGAAACGCTTCGGCGGCGGCCACGGCGTCACCGCTCTCGGTCAGCAGGTTGCCCAGGTTGTAATGCGCGTCGGCCAGGTTCGGATCGGCGGCGATGGCGGCGCGCAAGCTGTTCGCGGCGTCCTCGCTCCGGCCCAGCGCGATCAAGGAATTGGCCAGGTTGACTCGGTAGAAAGCGGTGTCCGGCGCCAGCTCGGCGGCGCGCCCGATCAATGCTACCGCTTCTTCGTGCTGGTTGACCTGCTGGAAGATCAGGCCGCGCAGATGCAGGGCGTCGGCATGGTCGGGCTCGATCTCCAGGACCTGGCGGTACAGCGCCTCGGCCTCGGCCAGTTGGCTGGCCTGATGCTTTTGAAACGCCGCCTGCAGGAGTTGGTTCGCGTCGCCTGCCATCTCGATGCCGTCCATGAATTCCGCCCCGCCTCGTCGCCATCGCCAGTGTGGGGCCGAAAGCCTTAAATATATATTTAGCCTTGGCTTCTAGCCTTGCGGGCCATGCAGGCCGGACCCAACGAACAGAAGCACGATAAAGCGATCGTCACCATCGCCATCGGGGACGCCTATACCCAGAACTTCCTGCGCAAGACCTATCCCATTTGGGAGAAATACTGCGCCCGCTACGGCTACGACCTGGTGATGATCTCCGAGCCGATCGACGCCGAATGCGACTTTACGCGCAAGTCGTTCCACTGGCAGAAGCTGCTGGTCGGACTGCTGCCGCAGGTGCAGGCTTACGACCGCGCGGTCTGGCTCGACGGCGACATCCTGATCAACGAGCGGCTGGCGCCCTGCATCGTCGCCGCCAGTCCCGCCGACGGTATCGGCGTTGTCGACATCTCGCACGTGTTCGCGCGGCCGGACGAGCATTTCAATTTGCACGCCTGGTTCCTGATCCTGAACTACCTGATGACCCGCGGGCTCGATCCGAACACGCCCGACGCCGTGGTCACCGATGGCGATCTGGCGACCTACTACGCCCGTTTCGGCCTGACCGGCGGTGCCGATCGGTTCATCAACACCGGCGTACTGGTGTTCGATCCGAAGGCGCACGCGCATTTCCTGGCCGAGGTCTATGCCCGCTACGAGCGCGATTTCGTCGACTTCGAGAACACGCCTCTGTCGCACGACCTGCAGACCAGCGGGCTGGCGCGCTACCTCGACGGCCGGTTCAACACCATCTGGGCCCAGGTCGCGGCCGAACACTATCCCTTCCTGTTCAATCCAGAGCTGATGGCCGAGAGCCGCGACGAGCTGATGCGCCTCTGCGTCGACACCACCTTCCGCAACACCTGGTTCCTGCATTTCGCCGGCGGCGGGCGCAATCCGCTGATCAAGGGCGGCTACGACGTGATCGACCCGGACGGGCCGGGCATCCCGGCCCGCGTCTTCGCCGAGGCCTGGGCCGGGCATGACGGTTTCCTCAGTTTCGAGCGGCTGGCCGAGATTGCCGGCGGCGAGGGCAAACGGGTGGTGCTGTACTGATGGCGGGCGATCCCCGGTTCGACGCGGCGGTGGCCGAACTGAAACGACAGGCCGAGGCCAAGCGCGGCCGCCCGCCGGTGCGCAAGATCATCGCCTACCTGGCCGGCAACGACCACGCCGCCTTCGTGCGCCAGAACATCGTCACCGCCTTCGCCACCCGGCGCTTTCCTGACGCCTACGTGGTCGGCGTCTACAAGGACGACTGGGGCGCGCGCGGGTTCATCACCGACTGCAACCCGGCGATCCACTCGGAGATGCGGGCACCTGAATCGGCGCCGATGACCATGCCGCTCGACTGGTTCGACATCGGCACCGCGGCGCCGGTGACGTGTCCGGACGAGACCTGGCAGGCGCGGCGCCTGAACGAACCCGACCTGATGCTGGTGCCGGGCACCCTCGGCCGCGACCCGACCCTGCTCGACGGCCTCGCCGAGGCGCCGCCGGCGCTACGGCTGCCGCCGTCGCAGGCCGATGCATTGAACGCGGCGGCGCCCAAGGTCGGGCTCGACCCGGACCGCTGGCACGTCTGCCTCGCCGCCGACGGGATCGATGCCGCCGACCGGGACGCGCTGGGGCGGCGGCTGCAGGGCTTCGAAGGCGTCCGGCTGGTCGCGTTGGATGCCGCCGCGGCGGCTCTGCCCGGCGCCGTCGATCTCAGCAAACTGCCGCGGAACGCCTGGCCGCTGCGGGTCCTGGCCATCGCCCGCGCCCGCTTCGTCATGGCCTCGGCGGCGGACGATCTGGCGCTGGCCTCGGCCTTTCGGGTGCCGGCGGCGGCCCTGCTGCGCGCGGCCGGAGCGATGAACCTGTGGAACCGGGAAGATCTCCTGCCGGCAGCGGACGCGCCGGGCGGGGACACGCTCGCAGACATGGCGGCGCATCTGTTCGAGCGCAGCGGCGACTGCCGCGGATGGCGGCCCGAGGCCGAGGAAGTCGAGGTTGAAACGGCCGAGGGCTTGGCCCTGCCGCTACCCCAACGGGATCAGTCGCTGGTGACGGTCTGGTCCTGACGCTCAATCCAGGTAGGTGAGATCGGCGAAGTCGGTCATGTCGCGCCATGGCAGCGGGAACTGCAGGCGGGCCGCCGGTTCGGTGCCTTCGCCGAGGTCACGCGGCCCGTCCCGTGTCACCTCGAACATGTGCTCACCGGCGGCGACGAGATCCTCGGGGGATACGGCGATGTAGTCCAGACCCGACGGGCGTTTGTTGCCGAGCATCGGGTTTATCGCCACGATGTCGGCGACGGGCACGTCGCCGCCACCGTCCGACCGGCGATAGGTCTTGAACAGCACCGCGTCGCCCGGGTTCCAGACTCCGACGCCGAGTGCGTTGGTGCTCATCGCCGGGGTGCCGAGGGCGCAGGCGAGTTGGGTCGGGCCGCTGTCGTTGCCGATGAAAAAGCGGGCGCGGCTGAGCGCGTAGGCCTGCAGCGCGAAACTGTCCGGCTGCAGGCCGAGCTCGAACAGGCCGTCGATTTTCGGCAGTGGCGTCATTGAAGGATCGCCCACGCGCACGACCTGTCCCCCATTCGTGTCGATCAACCGCCTGATCAGCGGCAGGTAACTCGTCGGATCGACGTCGCGCAGGCGGTCGGCGCCCAGTCGCCAGACGTAGTTGGGCTCGCGCAGGTGCAGACAGCAGAACCACCGTCCGGGGTCGATGCCGCATTCGCGCAGGTCGCGATCCAGCTCCGCCGCCATCCGGTCGGGAAGGCGCATCACCGGCGGCGTCCCGATGCACTGACCGAAGTCCATCATCGACGGGGTCAGCAGAATCTCCGGCGGGTTCTCGCCCGCGGCCAGCATGTCGAGCGGCAGCAGCCCGCGCGACTCGTCGGGGACTTCGATGACCTCGTCGACCAGCGGATTGAGCGCGTTCAGCGTCGTCTTGTACGGGCGGTCGTCGCGGAAGATCACGGTTAGCCGCGCGTCCAGCGCCCGTGCGACCGACCCCGCGGTCAGGTGGTACATGACATAGTCGCCCAGCGCCTGGGTGCCCAAAAAGGCGGCAATTCTAATAGGTTGCCCGGTCATGGCCAAACCTCGACCCGGCCGATGTCGGTCATCGCGCGCCAGGCCAGCGGGATCACGACCTCCTCGGGCATCGCCGGGACCTCTTTGGCCGGCGGGCGCCATGCCGGACTGTCCGCGGTCGCGGCAAGCATGTGTTCGGCGACGGCGCGCAGCTCGTCCGCCGTGTTGTCGCTCTGCTCCAATCCGCCAGGACGCTTGCCGTGCGCGTTCAGCGCGCCCATGTCCATCAATTCCCCGGTGCTCACCCGGCGGCCACCCGGAATACGGAAACGTTTCGCCAAGGCGACGTCGCCATCGTTCCAGACGCCGAACTGCACCGCGTTGGTGGTCGCCGCCGGGGTCTTGAAGGCGCAGGCGAGCTGGGTCGGGCCGGAATCGGTGCCGATGAAGAAGCGCGCCCGACTCAGCGCGAAGGCCTGATCGGCGAAATCACCGGTTCGGCTGAGATCGACGAGTCCCGCCATCGCCGGCAATTCGGTCATGCTCGAATCACCGATGCGCACGACCTGTCCCCCATGCTCCTCGATCAAGGCCTCGATCGCCGGCAGGTAGCTGAGGGGATCGGCGCAGCGGGCGGCGTCGACGCCCTTGCGGAAAGTGTATCCGGTCTCGCGCACATGCAGCACCGCGAACCAGCGGTCGGGATCGACGCCGTGATCGCGCAGGCGCCGGGCCAGGGGCTCGACCTCGCCGTCGGGAAAGCGGAAGGCCGGCGGTCTGTCGAGGCAGCGGTTGATCTCCAGCATCGACGGGGTCAGCAGCAGGTCCGGCCGCGGCAGCGGGCTGTCGCCGTCGAGCCAGTCGAGCGGCGCCACCTGCGCGGTGTCCGGCGGCAGCACGGCGCTGTCGACGACGTAGGGATTGAGCCGCGTGCACAGCGACTTGTACGGCCGGTCGTCGCGGTAGATCACGTAGAGACGGCTGTCGGGTATCGCCCGCGCCACCGAGGCCGCGGTCAGGTGGTACTTGACGAAGTCGCCGAGCGCCTGGGCACCGAGGAACACCGCGATCACCGGACCGTCCGTCATCGCGTCCTCCCGATCACAAAATCGGCCAGGGCATCGAGTCCTGCCCGGTTTTCGAACAGCCTGTCCCGTGCATCGGCGATGAACTGTCCCGCCGATTGGTCCCGCGCCGTCGCCAGGGCGAGGTCGACATAGTGTTCGGGCGTCCGCGCGACAAAATTGTCGATCCCCATCTCCCGGTAAAGCCCGGTAGTGAACCGCCCGCGCAGGAACTCGGACGGCAGGGTGACCACCGGGGCACCGACGGAAAACGCCTCGAAACTGGTGTTGCCGCCGCTGAAATGGAAGGTGTCGAGCAGCACGTCGGCGGCGGCGCAGAGGCCGAGAAAGCCATCCGGCGACAGGAAATCGAGGAACAGCAGGCGCTCGGCGACGTCCGGATGGGCGCGACGTAATCGCGCCTCGAATTTCGCCGCCAGCGCCGGCATGGCGCCGGCGATGAACACGGCGGTGCCGTCCGGATCGCGACGCAGGATTTCGGCCAGGGCGGCGTCGAAGTCGGGATGGATCTTGAACAGGGTCTGGGTGCAGACGTACAGCCGACGGTCAACGGGCAGACCCAGCGCGCCGCGGTCCGGCAACGGATCGGGAGCGGTTGGCCGGGTGTAGTGCACGGGCAGTGCGGGCAGGCGGACCAGTTCCTCGCTGTAGCTGTCCTGATCGTCCGGCGTGTCGATGTGCAGGGTCGACAGGAAGACGTCGAGGTTGGGAATGCCGGTGGTCACCGGATGGCCCCAGGTGACCAATTGCAGCGGCGCCAATCGGGCGAAGGCGAGGAAATAGGTCAGCGGGTCCATGCCGATGTCGGTGTAGAGCAGGGCATCGAGCCGCGCCGCCGCCACCGCCTCGCGGGCGCGGGTGAGGGTGCGGGGCAGGCGGATGACATCGTCCGCCGACTCGCTGATCGCATCGGTCTCACTGCCCGGGCGGATCAGCACCACCTCGAGGCGGTCGCGGGGCAGGTGCTCGATCAGGCCGGCGCAGAGCTTGGCGATGGTGTGACCGGGATGCGGGTAGGCCGAGGCGATGCCCAGGCGTACCCGTTCGCCGCCGGCCGGCGTCTCGGGCGAGTTCCAGGCGAGCTCCGGGCAGGCGTCCAGGTACAGGCCGGCCAGATCGCTCTGGAACCGGCGGTCGTCGAGACCCTGATAGGCCATGTAGAAGTTGGTCGCGCCGACCTGGCGCACCGGATCGTGCAAGTGCACATTCCGCGTCCGCAGGTTTTTAAGAACTCCCTCGGCGCGGGCCCGGCCGCGGGCGATCTCGTCGGCGCTGTCAGGCAGCACCGGCAGCACCAGGGCTTCGCGGATGGCCAGGCCGGGGTCGCCCGTGCGCCGGCTGCCGGCGGCGAGCAGGTCGACCGCTTCCTCGGCGCGGCCCAACTGTTGCAGCGCGTGAGCCCGGTTCTGGTAGGCCTCGACCAGATCCGGGTTCAGCTCCAGTGCCCGCGCCGAGGCCGCCGCGGCGTCCTCGAAGCGGCGCTTTTCGCGCAGCAGGATGGCCCGGTCGTTGTGCGCTTCGGCGTAGTTTGGATCGAGCGCGATGGCTTGGTCCAGCGCGATCCGGGCCTGCTCGGCCTGACCGGCGGCGCGCCGGGCGTTGCCCAGGTTTTTCCACACCGCCGCCAGCTCCGGCGACAACTCCACGCCGCGTTCGAACGCGGCGATGGCGCCAGCCAGGTCGCCGGCCTCGCGCAGCGAGATGCCCAGGCTGTTGTGCACGTCGGCCTCGCCGGGCGCCAGGTCGGCGGCGCGGCGGTGCGCCGCGACCGCATCCGCGACCCGACCCAATTGCCGCAGCGCCGTGCCCAGTCCGTGCTGCGCGTCGACCGAGGTCGGCTCGGCCGCCGCGGCGTGGGCGAAGGCCTCGGCCTCGCCGGGCAGATCGCCGGCGATACGGCGGGCGAGCCCGAGGTTGCACTGGATCTCGGCATCATCGGGCCGCAGCGCCGCGGCCCGGGCGATCGTCTCCGCCGCCGCCGGATCGTGGCGCTGGATCAGCACCAGACCGAGCAGATGCAGCGCATCGGCCTGCTCGGAATCGATGTCGAGGACCTTTCGATACAGGCCTTCGGCGGCGTCGAGGCGGCCGGCCTGGAAATGCGCGATGGCCTGCAGCAGCAGCTGAACCGTATCGCTCTGCGCGGCCGGCGTCATTCAGATGAAACTCAGGTGCTGCGGCGGCGTGCCGTCCGGCGTGACCAGCTCGGCGCGGCCCTTCTGCACCGCGTCCAGCGCCTCGTTGACCTTGTGCTGCAGGCAAAGCGAGCCGCACATCTTCTGCGCGTTGAAGTCAGGCGAGGCGAGGTAGGACATCACCTGCCAGTAGGTATCGCTGGCCCAGATGTCCTTGAACCGGGTGTCGCAGATGTTGCCGATGTGGAACTTCTTGTAGCGCTCGTTGAACAGCATGCCGCAGGGCGCCACCAGCCCCGAGCCGGAGAGCTGGATGATGAACGGCGGGCCGTAGCAGCGCTGATAGCTGCGCCCGCCGCGATCGCCGATCTTCGACCACTTGACGCTGACCTGATAGTCGTCGTCCGACATTTCCTCGGCCGCGCGCAGGGTGTCGTAGAGCTCGTCGTAGCCGTCGTAGTCGACGCCGAGGCTGCCGTCCTCGCTGTCCGAGCAGTGCTTGAAGATCAGGTAGTCCGGGCGCAGCTCGCGGCCCAGTTCCGCCAAGGGCAGGATCTGGTCGTGGTACTGCGGCATCACCACCATCTGCAGGCCGATGGTCACTGCCAGGCCGTCGCGCTGCTTGATCTCGACCATGTCGCGGATGTTCTGGCACACACGGTCGAACCAGTGCTCCTTGACCCCCATGATCTCGGCATAACGCTCGCGCTCGCCGGCCGAGATGTTGATGCGCAGGTAGGTCAGGTGCGGCAGGATCTCCTCCAGCTTGCGCCGGGTGAGCACGAAGCCATTGGTGCCGACCGCCATGCTGAGGCCGAGCTCGTGGCCATGGCGCACCGCATCGGCGAACACCGGCGAGATCGTGCTCTCGCCGTCGGAGACGAAGTTGATGCCCTTGACGCCGATCTCGGCGCAGTCTTCCAGGAACTCGAAGATGACACGGCGGTTGATCACCTTGCGGTCGTTCTCCTGCAACATCGCGTAGCAGTATTCGCAGGCGAAGTTGCAGGCGCGCGTCAGCGCCATGTCGATGGTGATCGGGGCGATGCGCTCGCCACGCTGCCAGGCGGCGACCCGCTCGGCGTGCCAAGCTATCTTGGTGCCGTCGAGAATCAGCTTGGTATGATCGGGCATCATCGCGGTCATGCGGGTTCTCCCGTGTCGTCCCCCGCCAGCCGGCGGATGACGTTGTCGTCCTGCCGCTCCTGCTGGAACAGCTCGAGCCGGCGGTCCACCTTCTGCTTGATGCCGGCCTCCAACATCATCATGTGGGGCTGCTTGTCGCCGGCGGCAAGGGCGCCGCGCAGTTCGACGACGATGCGCACGTCGTACTCGATGGCGTGCAGGACCACGTCCTCGGGATCGAATCCGCGCTCTCCGGCCAGCGCGACCAGGGCCTCGGCAAGCATCTCGCGGCGTTGCCAGTCGGACGCGGCCAGCCAATCCTGCGACGGTCGATCGTCGTGATCGTTGTCACCAGAATCCAGGCCCGACGCCGCCAAGGCCTGGCGGATCAGCGCCTGCGGCAGGCGGAAGGCGGGGTCGGCGGCGGTCGGCGTGATCACCCCGGCGACCGGCGTCGCGTCCGGGTCACGTAGCTCGAATTCCAGGCGGATGGTCCCGTGGTCGGCGGCCTCCTGGATTGGCAGGCCCTCGATCAGGGCGCAGAACCGTTCCAGCAGGCCGCGCGTCACGGGTGTCCGGGCGCCGCCGTGGCGGGCGGCGGTGGTTGTCTGGTCCTCGAGGTCGAGAGAGAGGACGACGCCGTCGACCTCGGCGCTGGGGCCGTTTGCCGTGCCTTCGCGATCGTAAGTCGAGATGGCGTCAAGCGTGGCCCGATAGGGCGTGGTGATGTCATCTGGCTGGGTCACGGGGCGGTCGTCGACGGTGCTGCCGGCTTCCAGCGCCACTTCTTCGGTTTCGATCGCGGCTTCGCGCGCGGCGGCGGCATGGTCGCCACCGAGGCCGCAGACCACCAGCAGGAATCCGTCGCCTTCCTCCGCCAAGGCGGCTCGGCCCATCTCCGCCAGCGCATCGAGCAGGGCCTGGCGGTCGATCGTCGGGGCCGTGGCCGGACCGACGCGTACCGACAGCTTGGCCGCGCCCGCCGCCTCGGCGGCGTTGACCATGCCGCACAGGCTGCGCACCGGATCCTCGTCCGGCACCCACAGCTCGAGCAGCTCGGATTGCGCGCCGAAGCCGCGCAGGGTGTCGACCAGGTCGGCCTGGTAGGCGGCGATCAGGCGGTCGTAGTCGATCGGTTCCATCAGGCGAAAAACCCGTTGATGGCGTCGCAGACCGTCTCGATGTCGACCTCGGCGAGGAACTGATGCACCGGCAGCGACAGGATGCGGCCGGCCTGTTCCTCGGCGACGGGGAAGTCGCCAATGGCGTGACCCAGGTCCGCCGCTGCAGGCTGCAGGTGGATTGGCACGGGGTAGTGGATCGCCGTGCCGATGCCGAGGTCGGCCAGGTGCGCCTGCAGTTCGTCGCGGCGGTCGAGCTGGACGACGAAGGTGTGAAACGTGTTGAATTCGGTGTTCCGGCAGGGCGGCGAGAAGGCGACCTCGGTGCTCAGTCGTTGCCGATACAGCTCGGCGTTGGCGTGTCGCTTGGCAATGACGTCGTCGAGGTCTTCGAGTCTCGATACCAGGATCGCCGCCTGCAGGCTGTCCATCCGCGACACCACGCCCCACTCGCCGACGGTGTCGCGGTCGACCATACCGTGGTTGCGCAGGCGGCGCAGGCGCGTGGCCATGTCGTCGTCATCGGTCAGCACGTAACCGGCGTCACCGGCGGCGTTGAGGTTCTTCAATGGGTGCGCCGAGAAGCAGCCCATATGGCCGATGGTGCCGCTCTGCCGGCCGTCCAGTTGCGAGCCGATCGACTGCGCCGCGTCCTCGATCACCTTGAGGCCGTAGTGATCGGCGATGGCCATGATCGCGTCCATGTCGGCGATGCGCCCGGTCAGGTGCACCGGCATGATGGCGCGGGTCTTCGGCGTGATCGCCGCTTCGACGCGGGCCGGGTCGATGTTCTGGTCGGGCAGCACGTCGGCGAACACCGGGGTGGCGCCGGCTTGGATGATCGCCGCCGTCGAGGCGACGAACGAGTTGGGCGGTGTGATCACCTCGTCGCCCGGCCCGACGCCGAGTACCTTGAGGCCGAGGGCCAGGGCGTCGGTGCCCGAGTTGAGCGCGACGCAGTGGCGGGCGCCGGTGTAGGCGCACATGGCGGCCTCGAACCGCTCGACAGCGTCACCGCCGACCCACATGCCACCCGACAGGATCTCCTCGACCACGGGCAGCAACCGTTCGCGCTCTTCGGCGAACTGGGCGCGCATGTTGACGAAGGGAACCCCGGTCATGGCGCTACAGCCTCGAATAGAACCCGCGCACGGTGGCGATCACGTGGTCGAGTTGCTCGCGCTCCAGGTGCTGGTCGGCCGGGAAGGTGATGATCTCGCCGGTGTGCCGGTCGGTGACCGGGAAGTCGCCAGGCTTGTAGCCGAACTGCTTCAGTCCCTCCTGCTGATACAGCGGGATCGGATAGTGCACCTTGCACTCGATGCCCTCGGCCTGGCAATGCGCGTACAGCGCGTCGCGCTGCTCGGCGAAGACGATGTACAGGTGGAAGACGCGGCGCCGATCCGCAGGCCGCGGCGGGATGCGGATCTGCGGGATGTCGGCGAAGGCGTCGTCGTAGTAGGCGGCATTGGCGATGCGTTTCGCGGTGATCTCCTCGGTGCTGCCGATCAGCCAGTTGCCGACGATCGCCTGGAAGGTGTCGAGCCGCGAGTTGTAGCCCATGATGCCGATCTCATCGCGGCTGACCAGGCCGTGGTTGCGCAGCAGGCGCAGGTGCACGGCCAGGTCGTCATCGTCGGTGACGATGACACCGCCGTCACCCCAGACGTTGAGGTTCTTCAGCGGATGCAGCGAGAAGCCGCCGGCGTTGCCCCAGGTGCCGGCGCGCCTGCCGCCGATGTCGGCCAGGATGCCCTGGCAGGCATCCTCGACGATCGGCAGGCCGTGCTTCTCGGCGATCGCCATCAGCGGTTCCATCTCGGTCATGTAGCCGGTGAAGTGCACCGGCATGATCGCTTTGGTCCGCTCGCTGATCGCCGCCTCGACCTGCGAGACGTCCATGCAGAAGGTGTCGTCGCAGTCGACGAAGGCGGGGCGAGCGCCGATCTCGTGGATCGCGCCGACGGTGGCGATGAAAGTGTTGGCGGCGGTGATCACCTCGTCGCCATGGCCGACGCCGAGCGCCTTCAAGGGCAGCTTCAGCGCGTCGGTGCCGGAGCCGACGCCGATGGCGTGGCGTGTGCCGATCAGCTCGGCGAAGCGGCCCTCGAATTCGGTGAGCGGTGCGCCCAGGGTGAAGTCGCCGGTGGGCACGAAGCGCTTCAGCTCTTGCCACAGGTCGTCGATGTCGGCGAACTGCTGCGGCAGGTAGGAGTAGCGCACCTTCATGATCAGAACGGCCCCTTGAACGACGGGTGCGGCACGTCGAGTGGCACCTCGCGGCGCTCGGCGGCCAGTTGCGCGTGCAGCGCCTCGATGCGGTCGGCCGGCAAGCCGACCAGGTCGCCGAGCGCGCCGGCGACGTGTTCCGAGCGCGGGTAATAGGCCTCGGCCAGTGCCCGCGAGCTTGGAGTCGGATGGTCGGGCAGGCCGACCCGGCGTGGCGGCGCCTTGACGTCGGCGAAGCAGTTCTCGGTTACCCGCGCGACGATCTCGGCGCCGAGGCCGAAGGTGCGCCAGCCGGTGTCGACGACCAGCAGGCGGCCGGTGCGGCGCACCGACTCCTCGATTTTCGACGTGTCCAGCGGCCGCGCCACGCGCAGGTCGAACAGGTCGACGCCGACGCCCGCGGCGGCCATGGCCTGCGCGACGTGACGGGTCTCCAGGGTCATGTAGGAGGATGCGACCACGGTCACGTCGTCGCCGTCGTGGACGCGGCGCGGACCGTCGAGCGGTGTCGGGATCGGATCGACCGGCACCTCGCCGCTGACGTAGTGGATCCAGCGGTGTTCGAGGAAGATCACCGGATTGTCGTCGGCGACGGCGGCCAGCAGCATGCCCTTGGCGTCGGCCGGGTTGGACGGCAGGACCAGTTTCAGGCCCGGCACCAGGCCAAAGAGGTTTTCCAATACCTGGCCGTGCTGCGGCCCCTGGCCCCAGCCGCGGCCGCTGACCAGACGCACGACCATCGGTGCCTTGTGCTTGCCGTCCGAGACGTAGTGTGCTTTCGCCGCATTGCCGAAGATTTGCTCCATCGCCAGCAGGCAGAACTCGACCCGCTGGTGGATCACGATCGGGCGGAGGCCCATCAGGGCGGCGCCGACGGCGACGCCGGTGAAACCGTTCTCCGAGACCGGCATCTCCATCACCCGCGCCGGGCCGTACTTGTCCACGAGTCCGACGGTGGTGCCGAAGATGCCCTTCGGATCGGCGGCACCTTCACCCATCAGAAACACGGCGGGATCGGCGGCCAGGGCCTGGTCCTGGGCCTCGAGGATCGCCTCGCCGGCGGTGATCACGCACGACTCAGGCATAGACCCGGTCTCCGGCGGTGGCGCCGTCGGGGAAGGGGGCGGCCTGGGCGAAGGCGAAGGCGGCGTCGATTTCGGCCATGATCTCGGCGCGCATGCCGTCGGTCACCAGACCCAGCTGGGCTTCAAAAACGGCGACCGGATCGCGTGCCTTCCAAGCCTGGAACTCTTCTTCCGTTCGGTAACCCAGGTCATTGTCATAGTTGGGCCCGCAGTGCTCGCGCCAGCGGTAGGTCTCGGCGACGATCACCGAGGCGGCGTCGCCGGCGCGGGCGCGGGCCACCGCGGTCTCGGTTGCCGCCTGGACGGCCAGCACGTCGTTGCCGTCGACCGCCTCGGCCGGCAGGCCGTGGGCGCCGGCGACGTCGCTCAGGGCGCGGTCGGGCTGGCGCTGGTCGAGCGGCGTGTAGACCGAGAAGAAGTTGTTCTCGACGAAGAACACGACCGGCAGGCGGAAGCGGGCGGCGAAATTCATGCTCTCGTGCACCACGCCTTCCTCCAGCGAGCCGTCGCCGAGGAAGGCGATGGCGACATTATCCTCGCCGCGCTGCTGGAAGGCCAGCGCGGCGCCGACGCCCAAGGGCACCGAGGAGCCGACGATCGGCACGCTGGCGAGCACGCCGGCGTCGGTGTCGAACAGGTGCATCGAGCCGCCGCGGCCGCCGCAGCAGCCGGCGGCCTTGCCGTAGATCTCGGCCAGCATCGCCTTCAGATCACCGCCCTTGGCCAGATAGTGGCCGTGGCAGCGGTGGCTGCTGACGATCTGATCGCTCGCCCGCAGCGGCGCGCAGGCGCCGACGGCGGCGGCCTCCTGGCCGACGGACAGGTGCACCGGGCAGCGCATCTCCTGCTCGGCGTAGCGCGCGGCGATCTCTTCCTCGATCAGGCGGATGCGCAGCATCGCGCGGAAAAGGTCGTGCTGAACCTGCGGCGGCGACTCCGCGTTCAATTCAGGTGCACCTTCTGCATCAGCTTGATGTTGTAGTAGACCGGGTCTTCCATCGGGTCGGGCACAAGCCCGGCGTCGAACGCCTGCTTCAGGTCGCGCACCGCGTCCTCGATGGTGTGGCTCGGCTCGAAGCCGAGTTCACGGCGCATCTTCTCGGACGACACGTGGTACGAGCGGTTGTCGTCGGTCGGCGTGACCACGATGTCGACCTCGGCCTGCAGCGCGTCGCGCACCTTCTCGGCGATGTCCATGACCGCGAAGTTCTCGTAGCCGGCGTTGTAGATCTTGCCGTCGATCTTCTCGTCCGGTTGCTGCAGCAGGAACAGGTACAGCCCGACCATGTCCTGGATGTGGATGTTGGGCCGCTTCTGGCCGCCGCCGAAGACGGTGATCTTACCGTTGTTTATGGCGTGGTTGGTCAGGATGTTGACGGTCAGGTCGAGGCGCAGGCGCGGCGCGTAGCCGCACACGGTCGAGGGCCGGATGATGCAGGTGACGAAGCCGTCCTCGCGCTCGCCCAGCAGTTCGTCCTCGCAGATCGCCTTGAAGCGGGAATAGTCGGTCAGCGGCTCGAGCGGCAGGTCCTCGGTGACGTTGTCCTCGTCCTTGATGCCGTAGACGCTGGAGCTCGATGCGTAGACGAAGCGTTTCACGCCGGCCGCCTTGGCCGCGCGCACCAGCGGCAGGAAGGCGCCGTGGTTGATCGACTCGCCGAGGTCCGGATCCAGGTCGTAGCTCGGGTCGTTGGAGATGCAGGCCAGGTGGATGACTGCGTCGACGCCCCGCAGCGCGTCCTCCACGACGGCGGCGTCGCGCATGTCGCCCTTCACTTCGCGGAGGTCGGCACCGCGGTGTTCGGCGAACAGATCCTCGCCGTAGAGGTACAGGTCGAGCACGGTCACCCGGTGCCCGTCCGCGAGCAGGCGTGGCACCAGCGCAGAGCCCACGTATCCGGCTCCGCCCGTGACCAGGACGCTCCATTTTTTCGTCTCGTTCATAGTCCGAGATCTTATTTCAATAAGGTTGTTAGAAACTTAATCAGCGGCACCCGCTCGACCGAGTTGCGGTGGCCGACAATGCCCACCTTGATGGCCCCGGCGGCGTTGCCGATAAACAACAAATCGTCCATCGCGCCGCCGGCGGCGGCCATCGGCGCGGTCACCGCGAAGAAGGCGTCGCCGGCACCGACCGTGTCGACCACGGTCTTGGTGAAAGCGGGCACGTGCACGATGCCCTTGTCGGCGCCGTAGCCGACGCAGCCGTGGCGGCCGTGGGTGATGACGAAGCGCGGGCAGTCGATCTTACCGGGCAGGGACTCCGACGCGATCGCCTCGATCCCCGAGTAGCGGTCCGACACCGCCAGGCGCGCGGGCCGTAGACGTTGAACAGACGCAGCGAGACCGTTTCCATGCCGTAGGTACGGTGCCAGTGCTGCACGTACTGCTCACCGATGTTTTTGGTCAGGGCGTAGGGGTACATCGGCCGGATCTCGGCGCTTTCCGGGGTTGGATACACGTCCGGAATGCCGTAGCACGACGAAGAGGCGGCATAGACCAAGCGCTTTGCCCCGGCGGCGCGGGCGGCTTCGAGCACCGAGGCGGTGCCGTCGACGTTGGCCCGGTGATAGACCAGTGGATGCTGGATCGAGGGCACGATATCGGCCAGCGCGGCGAGATGGAGCACCCACTCGACACCGGCGAAGGCCGGCGCGATCGTGGCCGCGTCGTTGATGTCGGCGGCCAGCAGCTGGAAGCGGGGATTGTCGCGCACGCCTTCCAGGTTCTGGGTCGAGCCGCTGATCAGGCTGTCGAGCGCGATCACTTCGTGGCCCTGGGCCAGCAACAGTTCGACCAGATGGCTGCCGATGAATCCGGCGCCGCCGGTAACCAGGGTTTTGCGGGGCTGATCGGTCACGGGTGCCTCTGCCGCGGGCGAATCTTCGTGCAAGGTTAACGGGGATGACCCCCCTGGGGAAGGTGTTTGGGAGAAGGCGCCTACAGGAAGTTGGTCAGGCTCAGTTGCTTGATCCGCGCCAGCGCCTGGTAGGAGGCTTCCAGAGCCTGCGAATCATCCAGCAGGCGCGTGGTCGCCTCCAGGTTGTCGACGTTTTCGATCTCGGCGATGCACATCTCGAAAAAACCGATCAGATCACGGTTGCGCTCGTTGGTTTGATCGATCAGCACCCGGTGGTAACCATAGTCGGCCTCGATTTGCGACATGTTGCTGACCTGCTCGGCGCCAAAGGGGGGCGTGCCGACGGATGGCGGGTCGAGGGAGGATGTCAGCAGATAGAGCGCTTGATCGATGCGTTCGGAATGTTGGTCGAGTCCACCGGCGGAGCCGTACACCCCCTGGGCGATGATGCCCATGGCCCGGATCGCTTTTTCGAACGCCGGGTCGATGGCGTCCAGGTCGAGGGTGAGATTGCGGTCGTCACCGATCCGGTGCGTGGTCGCCACCGAATCGCCCGAATAATAGTTCTCCACGGTGATCGTCGCGCCGGCGTCGGGGCCGCCGTTGACCACAGAATTGGTCACCGTGACGCCGGTGGCGCCGATGGTGCCGCTGATCGTCAGATTGGTTCCGTCATTGGCGACGACCGTGTAGGTGCCGTTGTTCGACGTCGTGCCGGCGAGGGTGATCTGGGCGCCGACGGGAATTGAGAACATGGTGAACAGGTTGGCCGCCGAGATGGTGTCGCTGCCGGAAAAGGATAGCGCGCCAGTGGTCGACGGGTCGGTCGTGAACTGGGTTCCCACATGGGCGCCCGCGGTGATCGGATAGACCACGGCGGCGCCGTCGAACGTCGCCTGGAAATTGGCCAGCGTGCTGAGGTTCAAATCGACCGGCTGGGTGGTCACCCGCGCGCCGGAGAACAGGAAGCGGCCGCCGACGTCGGTGTTCAGATGGACTTCCATGTCCAGCAACGCGCGCATCGCCGCATCCTGAATGTCCTTGACGCGCTGTCGGTCGGTCAGGCTGCCGGACTCGTACAGGAAAAGCTGTTCGCGGAAATCGCGAATGGTGTTGCGGATGCCTTCGAGCGTGGTCCCCGTGATCTCGAGCTCGAGGTCGAGAAGATCGTTGTTCTGGGTAAAGCGTTGCAGATTCGACCGGGTGGCCTCGATGTTGATCAGGTGCTCGGAATCGCGGTTGATACCGGCGTAATCCTGCGACACCTTCTCGGTCGCGATCTGCACTTCGGTGTCGTGCAGCCGCGACTGCGTGCGCAGCAGGTAGCCGACAAGCTGATTGTTGGCGGCCAGATGGGCGATGCGGGATGTCATGAACTATTTCCTCCCCATCAGCTGACGGCCCGCTCCAGGGCCTCAAACATGTTCTGAATGATCTTGACGACGCGTGCCGACGCGGAGTAGGCTTGTTCGAACACGATCAGTTCGGCCATTTCCTCGTCGAGGTTCGCGCCGCGCGTGGTGTCGGACTTGTTGCGCAGGCTGTCCGTCAGCGAGGTCTGATAGACCAAGTCGCTTTCCACGCTCTGCGCCTGGGTCGCGTTGTTCGATACGATCGAGGCGGCGAACTGGGAAAACGTGGTGGTCACGCTGACCAGACCGCCAGCGGTGTCGAAGGAGTTGGTCGATGCGAAGGCGTTGGCCAGCGCCAACGCGACGGTGTCGTCACCGACGCTCACGCGGTATTCGCCCAATGTCCCGATGGTCGCGTCGAATTGCATGGCCCCGCCAGAAAGCAAGCCAGGCGTCGTCAGGATATCGGACCGAATTCCGAGCGTGCCGGCGACCCGCGTGTTGGCCGAGTGCAGTCCGATGTCGGTCAGGAACGTATCTCCACCACCGACATCCTGGGTCACCGTGATCGAGGCTCCGTTGTCGCGGGCGAACCGCAGGCGATGCCCGGCACCATCCGGAACCTTCGATGCCGTGACGCCGATGCTGGCGTTGTTCACGCTGGTGACGATATCGTCCAGCGTGTCGCCGGCACTGATCGCGACGTTGCCGAGCAGGCCGGTGGAATCCCGGAAAGTAAGGGTCGCCATCGAGGCCGTCTGGCCGACCGGCTGGACATCGGATTCCCAGACGTTGTCAGGCTGAGTGTCGACGAAAATGTCGTTCAGGCCGAAGAAATTGGAGAAACCCGAGACAGTCTCGTCGATATCGCCGTCCGCGTCGGAATCGAATTGGATGGACGCATCGGACGCGGCCGACCCGTCGATACCCGAGGTCTGATCCCGCAGCGCCAGGCTCACCGTGGTCGAATTCAGATCGATATCCAGGTAGCCGTCGCTGTTGACGGTTACCGTCGCGAACAGGGCACCGTTGGCGCGAATCCAGGTTTGCATGTCCGCGGCGACCGTGTCGATCGTATGCGGTCCGCTGCCCCCGAGGATCAGTTGCAGGTTGCTTCGGGCAACCTGCTCGCCATCACTGTTGAAAAGGGCGATCTTGGTGTCGCCGCTGCCGAACGTGATCGTTTGGGTCGAGGAATCGATGAACTCGCGAGTTCCCGTCGCCGTCGTCATCCCGGGATAGGGCGCGCCGCGGTTGTGGATCAGGTTGAAGAGATCGCGCATCTCCGAAGCCATCTCGTCGAGTTGGCTCTGCAGGTTGGGCAGGGTCGTGTCGCGCAGGTCGATCAGGCCTTTCAGTTCACCGGAGCGGATCTCGTTGGTGATGTCGTTGGTGCTGAGGCTCGTATCGCCGACGAACAGACCGCTGAAATCGCCTTCGGCGTGGGTGGTGGTCGGCGTTACCGAAGCGGCGACGTTGTGGGTCAGCACGCCGGGGATATTGTCGACCAGCGTTCGACCGCCCGAGGTGTAGACGACGATGTCTCCGTCACCGCGATTGAAGTAGCTGATGTCGATCAGTTCGCTCAACCGATCCAGCGCCAGGTCGCGCTGATCGCGCAGGTCGGTGACATCCTGAAGCTGCCGTCCGCATTCGGCGTCCAGCCCTGCACGTAGTAACCGTTCTTGTCGACCAGATAGCCTTCCTGCACTGTGATGGTCGAGCCATCGTCGGCGGTGACCGAGGTGTCCGCGCCGGTGCGCACCTGGAAGCTGCCGTCGCGAGTGAACAGGGTTTCGCCCGAGCCGTCGAGCTGGGTGTTGACGACGAAAAATCCACGACCGTTGATGCCGACGTCAAGTTTTCGGTCGCTGGACAGCAAAAGGCCCTGGTCGTCGATGCGCGCGTGGTCCTTGGGACGGACGCCGCCGAAGTCGTTGTCTTCGTCGATCTGGTGGCTGACCATGGTCGCGAAGCGAGTCTCGGTGGACTTGTAGCCGCCGGTGTTGACGTTGGCGACGTTGGTGCTGATGGTGGCGAAGGCGTGCGCCTGTCCCAGCATGCCCATCACCGACGGTTGAAACATTCCGATCACGCTCATGGCCGTGTCCTTCGTCGTTCCACGCGCACTCCGGGCGGAGTGCCGCTTTCTTCACGCAAGAAGGATGCCAGGATGTTCGGTTTGCCAAGCCCTTGAAATCATGGAAAACAGATTGGCTGGAGGTCGGCTTCCTCGGCGGCGAACGGAAACATTTGCGCTGCCTGGGCGGCAGATTCTGCCGGGTCGGTCAGGAAATCGGGAAGACGAAGGCCTGGCGCGCGTCGAGCTCGACACGGACTTCCGTGCCGTCGTCGGGCAGGTAGACGTCGCGCACGCGGGCTTCGAGTTCGACCGTCGGATCGCCGTCGACGATCACATGCACGTGGCTGGAGCGGCCGAGCAAGCGGGCGAACTTGGTCCGCGCCGTGGTTCCGCGCACGGCCTCGGCCGGCAGCACCTGCAGGCCCTCGGGCCGGATCAGGACCTCGACGTCGGTGCCGTCGGCGATGCCGCGGGCGCCGACGGGGCCGAAAGGGGTCTCGACCAGGCCGTCGCGCGCCGTGCCGGTCAGCCGGTTGACCTTGCCGAACAGGCCGGCGACGAAGGCGCTCGCCGGGCGGAAGTAGATCTCGGCTGGGGCGCCTGCCTGCACCACCTGCCCCTCGTCCATGACCAGCAGGCGGTCGGCCATGAACATGGCTTCCTCGGGATCGTGCGTGACCATCAAGGTGGCGACGCCGGAATCGCGCAGCAGAGACAGCGTGTCTTCGCGGATCTGCGCCCGCCGGGTTACGTCGAGACCGGAAAAAGGCTCGTCGAGCAACAGCACGCCCGGCTGTGGCGCCAGCGCGCGCAGCAGGGCGGCGCGCTGCTGCTGGCCGCCCGACAGGGTATGCGGGTACTTGTCGCCGAGGCCGTCCAGGCCGATGCGGCGAATGCCGCTTTCGATCCAGTCCTTGTGCGCGTCGATCGATCCGGTGACGCCGAAGGCGATGTTCTCGCGCAGGGTCAGATGGGGAAACAGGGCGTAGTCCTGGAACATCAGGCCGACGTTGCGGCGTTCGGGCGGAACCGAGAAGCGCTCGCCGCCGTCGGCGACCACGGCGCCGTCGATCAGGACGCGGCCGTGGCGCAGCGGTTCGAGCCCGGCGGCCAGGCGCAGCAGGGTCGTCTTGCCACAACCCGAGGGACCGAGCAGGCATGTCAGTTGCCCGGCGGGAACCGAAATCGACACATCGTCGACCACGCGCTTGGTGCCGAACGCATGGCTGACGTTCTCGAAGCTCAAACCGCCGCCTAGTTCGTCGGGGGTCGCCCGCATCACGCCGGCTCCCCGGTCGTGGCCTCATCGGCATCGGGGCGCAGCCCGCGCAGCGAGCGGCTGAGGAAGATCACCGGTAGCACGCCGACGGCGACGATCGCCAAGGCACCGAGGGCGCATTCCTCCAACAGTTCGTCCGAGGCGTACTGGTGCACGAAGGTGGCCAGGGTCTCGAAGTTGAACGGTCGCAGGATCACCGTCATCGGCAGTTCCTTCATGCAGTCGACGAACACCAGGATGCCGCCGGTCAGCAGACTGCCGCGCAGCATCGGCAGGTGGACCCGGCGCAGCACCCCAAGCGGCGTGGCGCCGAGGGTCCGCGCGGCGCCGTCCATGCCCGGCGTGATGCGCGCCAGGCCGGATTCGCTGGCACCATAGGAGAGCGCCAGGAAGCGCACAAGATATCCGTAGCCCACCGCGACCACGGTACCGCTGAGCAGCAGGCCCGTCGGGATGCCGAAGGTCGAGCGCATGAAGCCGTCGATGCCGTTGTCGAGCGCCGCCATCGGCACGATCACGCCGACCGCCAGCACGGCGCCGGGCACGGCGTAACCCAACGACGCGACACGGGCGCCGATGGTGGTTGCCCCGCCACCACCCATGCGCACCCCGTAGGCCAGGAAGACGCCGACGGCGACCGCGATCAAGGCGCTGGCGCCGGACAGCGCCAGGCTGTTCCAGGTGTAGCGCAGGAAGTCGCCTTCCAGCGTCACCTCGTAGTGTTCCAACGCGTAACCGCCCAGGATGATGGCGGGAAACACGAAGCCAAGCACGATCGGCAGGGCACAGATGATGCTTGCCAGGGTGCCGGCCCAAGGGCCAAGCGGCTGCGCCGGCAGCGACTTGTAACGGGTGGTGGTCTGGTGGAACCGCTGGTCGCGGCGGCTGCGCCGCTCGATCACGATCAGCCCGACCACGAACAGCAGCAGCACCATGGCCAGCTGCGCCGCGCCCGAGGTGCTGTTCATGTTCAGCCAGACGTCGTAGATGCCGGCGGTGAAGGTGTTGACGGCGAAGAAGTCGACGGTGCCGAAATCGTTCAAAACCTCCATCAACACCAGGCTGACCCCGACCGCGATGGCCGGGCGGGCCAGCGGCAGGGCGACGCGGAAGAAGCTCGACCAGGGCCCCTTGCCGAGGGTGCGGCTGACCTCGAGTACGCAGGCCGGCTGGCTCAGGAAGGCGGCGCGCGACAGCAGATAGACGTAAGGGTAGAGCACCAGCGTCATCATCACGATGGCGCCGCCGACCGAGCGGATCTCGGGGAACCAGTAGTCGCGCCGGCTGGTCCAGCCGAAGATCTCGCGCAGCATCGACTGCAGCGGTCCGGCGTATTCCAGGAAATCGGTGAACACGTAAGCGTTGACGTAGGCCGGCACGGCAAGTGGCAGCAGCAACGCCCACTCGAATACCCGCCTGCCGGGGAAACGGTACATGGTCACCATCCAGGCGGTGGCGACGCCGCCGAAGCCGGTGCCGATTCCGACGCCGACCATCAGGATCAGGCTGGTGGTGACGTAGCCCGGCAGCACCGTGCTGATCAGGTGCTGCCAGATGTCGTCGCTGGGCGAGGCCGCGAGCACGCCGACCGCGATCACCGGCGCGGCGACCAGGGCGGCGACCAGCAGGGTGCCGACCGTCCAGGCGTTGACGCGCCAACGCCGCCCCGGGATCGAGGCGGCGGTGACGGTGGCGCTCGGAGCCGACGTCAAACGCCGGCTCCGGTATGCGTTCTAGCTGCCCGGTCCGTCATTGAACTTGACCTCGTCGACCAGGCGCGAGGCGGCGGCGCGGTGCGTGGCCACGTCGGCCAGGCCGATGTCGTCGGCCTTGAATTTGCCCCACGAGGCGACCAGTGGATGCAGAGCCACGCCCGCCTTGACCGGGTATTCGAAGTTCTGCTCGGCATACAGCTTCTGCGCCGCATCCCCGCTCAGGAACTCGATCAGCTTGACCGCGTTGTCGCGGTTCTTCGCCGCCTTGGTCACGGCGGCGCCGGAGACGTTGACGTGGGTGCCGGCGCCGTCCTGATCGGGGAAGACCAGGCGGATGGCCTCGGCCCACTTCTTCTGTACCTTCTTCTTCTCGTTGGTCGCCATCTTGCCCATGTAGTAGGTGTTGGCGACGCCGACGTCGCAGACGCCCTCGTAGATCGCTTTCGCCTGTGCCCGGTCGTTGCCCTGCGGCTTGCGCGCCAGGTTGTCGCGCACGCCGGTCAGCCAGGCCTTGGCGCCGGCGGCGCCGTCATGGGCCAGGCGCGAGGCGATCAGCGACACGTTGTAGACATGCTTGCCCGAGCGTAGGCACAGCCGTCCCTTCATGTGCGGCTTGGCCAGGTCGGCGTAGCTGGTCAACTCGCCGGCCTTCACCCGGTCCTTGCTGGCGAACAGGATGCGCGCGCGCACCGACAGGCCGAACCACTTGCCGTCCGGATGGCGGTATTGCGCCGGCACATTGGCGCTCAGCACGTCGGAGGCGACCGGCTGCACCAGGTCGGCCTCGACCAGGTCGTTGAGGCGGCCGATATCGGCGGTCAGGACGGCGTCGGCCGGGCTGTTCCTGCCTTCGGCCTTCAGCTTCTCGATCAGCCCCTTCTTGGCATAGACCACGTTGACCTTGATCCCGGTCTCGGTGGTGTAGGCATCCAGCAGGGGCTTCAGCAGGAAGGGCTGGCGGTAGGAGTACAGGTTGACCTCGCCGCCGGCTTGGGCCTCAGCGGTCAGGATGGGGGCGGGCAGGGCGGTGAACAGCGCCGCCGCGGTCAAGCCGGCGATGGTCAGCCGGGGCAGCAGCGTCGGAAAAACCTTTGTCATTGTCTTCGTTCCGTCTCTCAAGGGGTGGAGCCCGGAAACACCGGAACTCCCGCAAGGTCGGTTGCGCCGGGGCAGGTGCCGAAGCAGATGCCGGGGCGCAGGCGGTTCGTCCAATTGCAAATGAATTTCATTATCAAAATAACATCCCCGCCACTCTATACATCAGGGAAACATCAAATGCAATTCGTTCTCAACAATTAACCCAAAAAATTTTGTGGGTATTCGGAACGATTCCAAAATGAGAAGGAAATCAGGCTAAAATTCATAGTAATTCCTATTTAACAGGATTTTTTTCTTGACATTCCAGGAAAGTTGTGCTAGAAGGGTAGGTAGGCTGCCCGCCCGTTGCGATAGCGGCACAGCCGTTTTTCCCGAGCGCAACCCACCCCCGCGACACCCGCCGGCGCCGCGGGTTTTTTTGTGCCCGCCCGCGGCGATCCCGCCTGCGCGCGGCAAGGAGATTCCCCATGTCCCTCGACTTCAAACTCATCAACACGCTCAGCCGCAGCAACAACGTCGACCTCGACGACGTGCTGAAGGCGAAGACCGCCTTCAAGGACCTCGGCTATTACAAGACCCCCCGCTACGGCATGACGCCGTATCCCGACGAGTCCCTGTTCCAGGGCATCGAGAAATTCCAGAAAGACCACAAGCTCGCCGCCGACGGCATCATGAACCCCGGCGGCCCGACCGCGCGCCGGCGGGAACTGGTCGACTACATGCGCGGCGTCTGGCAGGTCAGCATCCGCCGTGCCTGCGACGTTCTTCGGTTCCGCCGATCGACCTATCACTACAAGTCCCGCCGCCCCTCGCAGGCCACATTGC